>OLVO01000041.1_pt1 | contig 128659 bp, 143 predicted proteins | sample 1672571 | NCBI WGS metagenome assembly OLVO01 (sample SAMEA3136700, study PRJEB25190) | human gut metagenome | biome: human gut; feature: human-associated habitat; material: faeces | place: Austria | collected 2013
ATCCATTACAGGAATAATCAGCGGCGCTGTATGTGCCGTTTGCGGTGACCGTCAGAGGACTGATAGCAACCGATTTTACGCCGTCATCGTGTCCTTTATCATATCCCTCCTGATATCTGTCAGGCACATCAACCGTTACAGGGCAATATCCCACATACCCCTCAGCCTTTTCAACATCTGAGACATTGTATGTGCCGTTTTCTGTGACACTCAGCGGCTTGACCTTTCCGCCCTTACCATTCATCAGCCCCAGCAGGAACCACATCATATCATCCATCGTCATTCACCTCGTCTCTCATGAGATTGATGTTTCCATCTGCATCTTCACTGTAGGAATATTTAAGCTTTTTACCGCCATAATCGGCAATAAGAGCTATTCCGTTGGTTGTGGCAGTGCGCTTGCAGGTAGGAAGGATAGTGTCAATGATAGCACCCTCAAATGTGGCAACGCCGCTTTCGTCCATCTCAAAGCCGTAATTTACGGTCTTGTTGTTTACCTCATCTTTGACAACCAGTGCAGCGCCTTTTTCGGTGATAACGGTGTTGCCCATCAGCGCACCGATGCGCACACGCATTGCGATCTCACGCTCCGTGCGGTTATGATATGCCAGCTCGTCCTCATCTGCGTCATTGCGACCAACGGAAGCATATATGCCAGTTGATGTGAGCGATACCGTGCAGTTGTTTACATACAGATTTTGTTTTGTACCAAAGGTTATAAGCGATGAGGGGGACGGTATTATCGCAAGCTGACCTATGGACGCAAGCATCTTATTGCAGCTCCACGATTTATAGGTATAGTCCTTGAGCCTGTTATACAGCGCACCCGCAAGAGCTGCGGAAGCAAATGGCGTTTCGATCTCAACAGTACCGTAAGCAGTTTCGGAAGCTCCGGCTGTGTAGCGTTCGCTGCCGCTTATAAGTATAAACTTGCGGAATGTTTTTGTGCCGCCGATATAAACATCGGAATACTTTTCCGCCGTAAATACCGCTCCCATACCGCTGTCAACGGGAATAAGAGTAAGAGTGCCACGCACATCGGCAGTGCCTGTGTCATTTTGCAGAAGCCATACACCGCAGCAGGCACGGGACAGGTCATCAAGTATATTGCGGCAGGTCTTACCGCTGATATTGTCCTTTTTAACCTTGGTGATAACTGTTCCGATAATGCCTGTGCTGTCGGAGTAGCCGTTGTATCCGCATATCGCCATGATCTTGTCCATAACATCAGATATGGAAGCATATCCACTGATGTCGTACAGATCATCGGGCATAGCAATGTCACGATCTGTGGCATATGACCTGTCATAGCAGGTGAAATTGAGCTTTGCGTTGCTGTATGAGCGGGAAGATACGTAAAACCGTGGTATATCCATACCATTTGAGCAGGTAAGTATGACCTGCGCACCTGTGGGGAAAAGTTCGGACGTATCATCATAATCGCAGGCAGGTACAGAAAAGGACAGCTGCGGAGTGATAACGCCCGAAATCCCGTAGCCGTCCACATCGTATTTTATCTGTACGTCAGCAAAGTGAGGCACATCTATACCTCCGACAGTCAAGGTATAGCTAAAGACTGTCGCCCGAGTTTATTACCCCGAGCGACTGCACAGTTACATCAAAATGCCATTTCTGCCCCTTATCATACGGCTCTGCACGGTATGATGTTTTTGAAAATGATGTTGTTATATCGGTGGGAGCGGATACCGTACAGGACACGGAGCTGCCGCCCAGAGCAGCAGATATAAGCGCAGCCGTATCGGACGGCACACGCCGCAGGGAGAAGCTTACCGACACCTTATCGCCCTTGTAGTCATTTACACTGTCACCGTTTATGCAGGTAAAAGCGTCATTGCCGTACTGCGGTTCGAGCTGTATATTGTAGGTTTCCAGCCACGGCAGTACATTTATATTTCCAATCCTGAAAATCATCAGCCTGTTCTCCTTTCCTTAGTTTTGCGGCTGTGTTCTGTTGACCGTGATACCGTTTCGCTGTCGATCTGCACGGTAATATTGTTTGTGGTGTCAATGGTGATATTGTCATTTTTACTGCTGCCGGAGGTCTTTGTTCCGGCGTTTTTGGCAGACGTATCGGACGCAAGGTTTTCTGCCGATGAAGTTTGTGAAACGGATATTTCGCTTCGGTGCTTTTTCAGCTCCTCGTCAAATCCGTTCATGAGCTGCCTGCCAAGCACCTGACCTTCGGCGTGTGCATCTATGCCGCCAAGGGCAATGGAAAAGCTCTTATTAAGGTCCATATCATCAACAGCGGACTCAAACACCTCTGCAAAGCTGTCGGTAAATGTGGTCATTCTTTCGGTCAGGTCATCTGAATTGCCTATGCCTTCCATAATACCGCTGAGCATTGCTCTTCCTGCGGTCTGAGCCGCAGCAGGCAGGCTGGTAAGGGCAGTGTTAACACATTCCATAAGCACGGAATTGAGCTTTTCGGCTTCCCCTTTATACATATCCTTGGAAAGCTCATCGGCAAGATCGTCACGCTTTTTATAGTAGCTGTTTATCTTGGCAAATTCCTTGTCGGAAAGCCCTGAAAGATACTTGCCGAACTGTGCGCCGTCCTCGAAATCAAGGCTTGTAAGCTCCTCGATAAGTCCCTGAGATGCACCATTGGCTTTAAGCTTCATCACATAGCTGTGATATTTTTCCATCTCTTTCATTTGCTTGTCGATGTTTGCGATAGTATAGGTTTTGACCTTTTGACCGTTCTTTTCGGTTTCGTCAACAGAGAAGATATCACCCACGGACAGCAGCTTGTTTTTATAACCCGAAATGTTGGATTTAAGGTCACTCATTGCCTTGCTGTATTCGGAGATAATGCTTGACAAGCTGCTTTTGGTAGCCGAAAGCTGCTTTTTCAGACCGTCCTTGGTATCCTTCAAGTTTTTCTCCATGCCCTCCCGGATCTTTTTATTTATCTCGGACGTGGTTTTGGCTGTCTCTTTCAGCTTTTCTTCCTCAAGCTTCTTGCTTGCTTCCGCAAAGTCCTTTTCGCAGCCGTATATCTCTTCATAAAATTTCCAGTGATCCTTGTAGGTCTCGGAACCGTATTTGTCAAGCAGTGCCTTTTTCTTTTCGTACAGCTCTTGTTCGGTAGCTATGCTTCCCGTATTATACTGGTGGTCAAGCTTTTCAAAACCGCTTTCCAGCTTTTGGGTATTTGCGTCGAGCTGTTTAAGCATTTCCTCATTGGACGATTTAATGGTATCTGCATATTGCTGACCTGCAAGACGATGATTATCAACATAGCTATTGGTCGATTCTTCTTCAACAGAATTAAGCTCATTATATGTATCTGAATAAAGCTGATGGTATTCATCAATAATTGCCTGATTAGTATTACGCTGCTGAACAAGAGCATCGTAGGAAATTCCATACAAACGCTGTGCGATTCTATCCAATGATGATACATCATCTACACTTAGACCTTCTGACGCATACAGATCTGCATTGCGCTGTTCTTTTTCATATTGAGCCTGAATTTCATCAAGCTGCTTGTTAATATCATAGTTTTGGGAGGCAGCTTCCTCATACTGTTTGTATTTCGCATTGAGGACAGCTTGTGATTCCATATTTTGACAAACACGTTCAATGCTGTCGGCAAGGCTATTGTATGCACCTGTCTGTTCATTGATAATCTCGGTGCCGTCAGGCAGAATTTCCTGCAGTTCTTCCGCAAGTGACTTAAACTCAGCCATTTCACCTTTAGTAAGATTACTGTAACGCTGGCGCAGCTCTTCGTAACGGCTGGCTTTTTCTTTTATTACAGCTATTTCCGCATTGGACTTGTCTATATTTTCCTGTCCGTCCTGAACCACCTTATCCATGGCTTCGGCATACTGATTTGTCTCATCGGCAAGAGCGGCTGTTGCAGCCTTTGCTTTGTTAACATGACTGATGTAAAGTCCTATACCTGTAACGACAGCAGCAAGTGCAGCTGCAACAAGATATATAGGGTTAATAGAGCATATAGCATTAAATGCAGCTGTTGATGCAGTAGCAACGGTTATTTGCTTATTGTAAAGAGCAACTGCAATTTCCGTGATGCTCAGACCACCACCTAAAGCAGTTGCAGATACGGCTGCAGCACCAAATTGTCCAGTTAAAAGAGCAAGCTGCAAATTTGCTGTTTGAACTGATGCGATAAAGCTAACAATAAACGGACCGACTTTAATTGCTGCGACAGCAGTTCCTATACCTGCAATAATCGAAAGTATGGAACCACCATGTTCAATGATAGCCGCCATGCTGTTTATGATCGCAGGCAGTATATCATTTGCTGCAAGCTCGCCAACAGCTGTAACAAGCCGTCCTGCGCTGTTGGATATTTTGTCAAACTGTTCCGAAAGACCGCCGTCCTTCACCTCGGCGGTAAGAGCCGATATATCCTCCGTAACGGTCTGCACCGCACTGCGCATAGGCTTCTCGAATTTGTCAAAAGCGGCAATGCCCAGACCTTCAAGGGCAGACGACATAATGGTCAGATCACCTGTAAGGTTATCGTCCATAGTCTTTGCCATCTGCTCTGCGGCTCCGCTGCAATTTTCTATGTATCCCCTGAGTTCATCGAAGCGTTCCGCCGATGTACCCAGCAGCGCATTGACCGCTTTAAGGTCAACCTTGTTGAATATCTCACTCAGAGCCTGAGTTTTTTCCTGATCGGTAAGCGGTGCCAGAGCTGCGTTAAAGTCCGAGAAAACAGCGGACAGATCACGCATTTTGCCCTGACTGTCAAATGCCGAAACATTAAGGCGCTCCATAGCAGCCGCTGCCGTGTCGGTGGGAGCGGATAATGACAGAATAATATTTCTGAGGGCAGTACCGCCCTCAGCACCCTTTATGCCATTGTCAGCGATGAGACCCAGCATAGTGTCAAGCTCAGCCACGCCGCCCGACAATGATTTTGCCGTGCCGCCTACCGTAAGGATAGCTTCGCCCAGCTGCGCAACGTTTGTATTGGATTTCTGTGAGGTCTTTGCGAGCTTGTCCGAGAAGCCTTCAAGGTCGTTCATCTGCAGTCCAAGAGCGGACATGGAATCGGTTATAAGGTCAGACGCATAGGCAAGGTCAATTCCGCCTGCCGCTGCCGTGTTAAGTACAGTAGGCAGAGCCTCAACGGACTGCTGTGCATCATAGCCTGCAAGGGCAAGGTAATTAAGCGCATCGCCTGCCTGTGTTGCCGAGAATTTTGTGGCTGCACCCATTTCCTCGGCTGAGGCAGTCAGTATCTGATAATCATCTGACATACGGGTAATACCCATAGTCGCCGCAACCTGCGACATGGACGCTGTGAACGAGCTGCCGACATTTACGGCAGCAGAAGCAGCAACCGTGAACGCAGCTGTAATTACCGCAGCTGATTTTGCTGCCAGAGAACCGAGACTTTTAAGCCCCTTGTCAAACCCGCTGCTGTCTATGCCCGTGTCAAAAACGAGCTTGCCGTCTGCTGCCATAACATCACTCCTTCCCATAATTTAATATAACAGTTGTCTTGCTTTTTCAATTCTCAGTCTTTCCGTTCTGGATACGGGCAGCTCATAAAGCTCCTGCATTTTGTGATAATGAATTTTCATAGTCTCCGACATATCACCCGTTTCCGCTGTGCGATATCCGACTATCTCAGTAAATTTGCAGTCATGCAGGGAGCGGAACAGCCCCCTGAACGTCCACCAGTGCAGATAATCAACTGTAATAAGGTCAATGCCGTACTGTTCGATAAACGCCGCATGGATATACGGGAAGTCCGCATCAAATTTGTACGGCAGGCGTGATTCGAGAAAATAGTCATTATCAGTATCATCATTTTCCCCGGGCGGATCACCGCAGTGGTAGAACCACCGCAGAAAATCCGCTGTTTTACGTGTCAGCGGTATATGCTGCTCAGGCGGGAAAATAATGTCCGCTGCCAGACTGTACCGCAGACTGTCATCAACATCACCGTCAGTCATAAGCAGCTCATACCTCATCCACTCACGAAAATCGGAATGAAAATCATACTCCCTGCCGTAAAGCACGACAGAAGTAGGCAGGGAGCTTACTTCTTTGGGTTCGATGACACCCTTATCTCATTTCTGGGCTTGGGGGCATATTTGGCAATAACAGCCTCAGTCTCCTTATTGCTGATGTCATTGAGAACAAACCAGAGGGCAGACATTTCATCAATATTGATGCTGTCAAGCTTTGCCTTGGGGAATATCTCTTCCGCAGCCTCTTCACCAATGAACAGCGCAATGCCCTCTCTCAGCGCCGCTGCCTGCTGTGCTGCATTGCCCTCTGCGATCTGCTTGTTGATACTGTTCACTCCGTCAACAAGGGGCGCTGTCTTGGGTGGGATATCAAATACCTTTCCGTAGGCTTCAAGCTTGGTGTCTTCGGGACGTGTATATTCAAACTTCATAGTTATTTTCCTTTCTCATATAAAGCTGCCGGAGCATTTCTGCCCCGGCGTGAAATTATTTATCAGGCAGCTTTGCTGTCGGGGGTAAATGTCTTGGTCGTGAGATCAAACTTGCCCTTAACTCCGTCACCCTGACCATTAAGGTTGCCGGACATGGACATCTTCTTTTCACCGTCAATGCTTGATACCTGTACAGACAGATTTTCTCTGTATGCCGTGCATTCCTTGCTGCTGTCCGTCTCTTCAAAGGCATCAACGGTCACGATATCAACTATGCAGTCGGAGCCTGTTTTGCGCCCCTTGGCAATGTCGTATATCTTCTTGATAGCTTCATTTGTGTGCATAAGGTCACATTCAAACGCATAGTTGGGTTCATACGACGTGGTATCTGTGGTGGCACTGTCATCACAGATATACTGCACGGATTCGGTCTGGGCATTGGGGTTCTCCGAAAATTTCTTCCAGCCCTTTCCCAGACGCACCCATGTAGGTGATGCTGACGTGCCTGTGTTCATATAAACGTGTACTTCCGACCTCTTGGCAATTTTCTGAGCTGTTTCTGCCATAGATCATTCCTCCTTTTCGTATTTCAGTTTGATTTGTATAGCATATGTACCTCGCTTGCCCGATGGATCAAGCTCCATGAGCATTGCATTTTCCGCCGTGATCTCAATGGCAGTACAGCCGTCGGGCATATCGGGCAGATCTCCTGCATCGGCAGCAGCGTCGAACCAACGCTGCAAGCGTTCCAGAAATGCACTGTTTTTCAGTCTGTCTGCGTCCAGCACGGCGAATTTGCGTATGTTTATCTGACAGATATACTGACGTATCTGAGTGCCGTCAACATATTCGTCCACAAGATTATCGGTATCGGGGAAAATGCCGTAGTTATCGTTATCCGCATCTGTCCAGTCAATGTGACGGCGCTTACTGTCAAATTCAGACATAAGCGGGACAGACGCAATATGATCCCTTATGCCTTCGATTATGCTGCTGACCATATCATCTCCTCCTTGCCCTTGCTCCCGCAAGCTTTGCGGCACCGTTCAGGATATCGGACTTGTGCGCCGCTTTCATGCGCTCGAACCATAACCGTCCACGCAGTCCTCCACGGGACATTCCGCCCCTGCCCATGCCAGCGTTACCGTAATACTGCGGCTTGGCATATACGGTATTGTAGCGCACATATCCGCTGCCGTAAACAGTTCCGATAGCACGCTTAAGGAGACCGCTGAGAAACGGCACATACTTATCGCAGTATGATACCACATTGCTGTCGATGTACTTCTGCACCTTGCCGCCTTTTTCCACACCCCTTTTGCGGAGCATTTCCTCGGCGGAGTCTATCTGTATGATAACACCCATTACTTAGCACCTGCCTTTATGTGCTGCATATCTCTGCTGCCGTATCGGTTAACGGCAACAGACGTTATTCGCAGCGCCGCACCGCAGATAACAGCAGGGTCAACAGCCTCATCGACACCGCCCATCACAACAAAATCCCCGATGCGTACATCTGTATCGACATCGGGAAAATATATGGCAGCGCTGTCTGCATTTTCAGCTCCGTATTTTTTGACCTCCTGTTCATATACGTCCTGCCACATTACCGCAGGAACGTATGAATAAACAGGAGCCTCACCGTCCGCAAGGCGTATCACGGTACAATCGGTATTGGTCGTCATATCCATTTCACCGCCTTGATCACATCGGGGATATACAGCTCTGCGATATCATACAGCCGCTCATCGGCGGACTTGACATCTCCCGAAGCATAGCTTACGGAATACTCACCAACCTTTTCCGATGTCTTTGAATATGATGCTCCCGTTTCGGTGCGGTAATATTCGTCCGCAATCTCACAGGAGCAGGTCATGAGCCGCCGTGCAAGAGAGCTTCCCTCAGCAGGCAGACCGTTTTTCTCAAACAGGAAATCCGTCCGTTTATCAATATACGCCCCCGCCTTTTCGGCGTAGGGCGTATAATCATTTTCACTGAGCTTGCCGTGATAAACCTTGCTGTAATAGCTGTAATCGGCGTACATATTACTCATCCTTTCTGCCGGGCGGCTTCTTGGGCTTACGTACCTTTTCGGCAGGTGATGTCCTGACAGGCTCTGTTCTTCCGACAGTTTTCATGTTCCCACCTCCGTCATCCGGCATAATGCAGATAAATTCCGCTGCGCTTGTTTTCAAACACATCGGCAAGACCATAGGCACGGAAGAAGAACAGCCAGCTGTCGCTTGACTGGTTTTCCTCGGGTGTGATGACCTTGTTCACGGTGTGCTTGGGGTACTGGATCACGGCAGACTTTTCGATCACCATGAAATTGATAGGCTTGCCCTCTTCGGATACCTTTCTGTAATACTTGCCTGCTTCCCACGATGCAGTAGATGCAACAGGGGTATATACACCATCGGAGACGGTGTAATAGTTTGAGTAATTTGATGTCCAGTCATCAGGCTGTGAGGCAGTGACCTCATACTTTGCCGCAGCTTTCTTGTAGCCGCCTGCCTTTTCGCCGTCACTCTTGCCGTCAGCCATATCAATGGCAGTGTAAAATCTTGACTGGGGTACCTTTACAACCTTTGAGAAGCTGTCAAGTACAGCCTTGGACTTGGTGGTATCCACATTGTTTGCGGCATTAAGCAGTGTAGGAGTGATAAACAGCACCCTGCTTTCGGTTGCGACCTCGGCTTCGTCCATTTCCGACTGTGCTGCGATCAGAGCGCTGATAACATCATTGCCGCCTGTGAGCGAGCCTGTTTTAACAGAGATATCTTTCTGTGCTGCGTAGGTTGCGAAGCGGAACGCATCAAGCTCAGGCACTGTTTTTGTGCGGACAAATTCCGCCGCCAGTCTGCCGAATGCAAGACCTGCGGTCTCCTCGTTGTCCATGTTATCAACGCTGAAACGTCTGCCACGGTCATAGTTGAAGGTAACGGTCTCATTCGTGAAGTTGGTATCGCCATCTACATAGCCGCTTGAACGGGAATAGTCTGCAAGACCGTCCATGGTAAGCTTGGGGATGATAAGCTCATTGGCATTTGCTCCCGCTCTGACCAGTGTGCTGTCACTGTCCAGAACAGAAGTGCAGGACGCAAGCTTATACACCTCGTCCAGCCTGTCGATGAATTTTGAGAATTTTGTAATAGCGTTAGGCATAATTTTTCCTCCTAAATAAATCACTTGGTTTCAGCGGGCAGACCCATAACGGCTCTGATCTGAGCGTCCGATATTGTATCGGTAGCTCCGCCGTGGTCGATCCCTGTGTCGATCCTTGCTGTTTCCTTTGCAGGCTCATCACCGAAAAGGAAAGCCTTATCGGTCTTAGCCTTTTCCAGCTGTTCCGCCAGACCTACTACCTTGTCGCCGTCAAGCTTAAGGATAGATGTGTCGATGAGGTGTCGGGCAAGACCAACGTCCTTTGCGCCTGCCTTGGTGAGAGCCAGCTCCACGGCACTGTCAAGCTTTGCCTTGGCAATATCGGTGTTGTACTTGGTCTCCCAGTCGGCGGCGGATTTTCTAAGCGCTTCAAGGTCAACACCGTCAAATGCCTTGACCTTTTCAGTAAGCTCCTTGGCGTTCTTCTCCGCAGCGGCAAGCTTATTTTCAGCCTCCGAGAGCTTGGACGCAGCTTCATTCTGCTCCTTTCCGTGCATTTCCAGCACCTTTGCCGCCTGCTCATCGGTCATTCCGAGAGCTGTAAGTTCTTCCTTCTTCATGGAAATTCCTCCTTTAAAAATTGGTTTTGGGTATAAAAAAAGCGCCTTAAATATTGGTTTAAGGGCTTTTTAGGCAAAATTAAAGCACCCTGTCGGTGCAAGGTGCTCATTTATGCAATTTTTTTACATACTCATATATCTCGTTATAAGGAATATGGTTATCTAATGCAGATAAATAATCCTCATATGAAATACCTAACTTTTTAGCATCTTCTCTCAACTCTTCCTCTGTAACTGGAAGAAGAGGTGCGCCGTCATCAATCGTAACATGATAACATTCTTCCATTATATTACGCCTACCTTCCAATTATATGATCTTGCAAATTCGCACAGAGCTTGATAAAAATCACCGTTTTTGCCAGAAATAGTTCTAGCCCAATCTCTTTTTAGAATCTGTGCTTCGATTGCATTTTTCCTAAGCATTTCGTTTGTAACATCAAGCCTTTTACCGTCACCGATTTGCAGCCAATATATCTTGCCATCGTGAGAAGCTGCCATCATAGTTCTTATACTTGGGCATTCGCTTGCCGTTACAATATCCTCAATACTTAGCGGAGCATTGTTGGGGTGGTTGTGTATAACGGTGTATGCTCCCGCTCTGCCTTTGGGAATGTTGAAGCTTACAGACAAGCCATTGCTGTACTGCCTGTCCTTTATTATTCCCGAAATATTGCCTATGACCGAAACTTCTTCCGACATAGAGCCATAATTGTTCTTTATGGCTTCTCTGGCGGAAACGTACACAGAATCACGGGCAATACCACTGAAAAAGTCCGAACCGAATTGCTTAAACTTGTTTTTGTATTCCTTGCTGTCAAAATACTCCTTGGGTTTAAACGCAGTGTTTTTATATAAGTCAGAATGCAGGGTGACAGGAGCAGAGTTGCTCGCTGCGGCATACCGTGCCCTCTGGGAAACACTCTTTCCGAACCCAACGACCCTGACCCGTGAATTATCCCTTTGCAGGTCATTGTCACGGATAAACGCATCAAGCCGTGCTTCACGGTTTTTGAAGATAACCGACCGCCGTGCAAAATCGCTGTCAAGTCTCGCTCTGAGCTGAGGATCCTCCGCCGACTGCCTTGCACCGTCAAGCGCCGCAAGCTGTCGCTTGGAATCACGCACAGCACGTTCATAGCCACGCTGCTTTTGCGTAAGGGCATAATATTCGTCGTTCTCGTTCTTGGTGAAATCGGGCGTGTGATAGGGCGTGTCAATGCCCTCAAAGTACGGGAAAAAGTTGTGTCGGCAGTTCCAGCCGCCCAGTCCCTCTCCCGTTCCGTAGCCCGTAGCATCGTAAAAATACGGATACTTGGGGTCGCCACGCACAAGGCTGTATATCTGCCCCTGCCATTCGGCGTGGGAGGGACGTGCGCCGAAGTGAGAAGAAACCTCAACATAACGGCTGCCAATCTCTTTTGCAAGGTCAAGCTGTATATCGCAGCAGGACTTGTTTACCGATGAAAGCACTGCACGGCGCACACATACGTCCGCATTGTCATGCCTGCCGCTTGGATATTCCACACGGGCAATGCCCTTGTCGGCAAGAGATCTCACCGCCGAATATATGGCATCGTTGTAGGAGAACGCACCCGAAATAACCTTCAGATGTGCAAGGTCCATAGCGTCCGAAAGCTGTCGGTTAGCCTCCGCCGCCATACTGTTACAGAGGTTTCTCAGCTGCCCCTTGGAGCTTTTCAGCCCCTTGGACAAAAGCTGAGAAAAGGAAGCCGAGCGGAAATACCTGTCTATTTTCGCCCCCGTGTCATCGGGAAGCCTGCCCATAGCCGCCGCAATGCGGTAAATATCGGCATCGTCTTTCAGCGCCTGCTTCACCGTGTCGGTGTAAAGCTTCTGCACTGTCCGTTCCCTGACCTTGAGCTGACGGGCAATTCTTCGGTTGACCTCTTTATAGGAAAGATTGAGCTGATTTGCCTTGTACAGCTCCCACTCGGCAGTAGGTGTAAGGTAGTTTGCTTTCGATACCCTGCGGCATATGTCGCTGATTATCTCTTCCTGCAGCTCCTGCACTAAGTTTACCACTTCTGCGGGGAGCTTGTCAAGCTTTGCGGGAGATATCATTCAAAATCAACTCCGTTCGGGTACATATCAGCCGTGTCATCATCGGACGGGATATTTTCCTTTGCCTCCTCCTCGCTTTCGCCGTACCATTTTGCACGGTATTCCCATTTTGCCATGATGCCGCCCGAAACATCGGCACGGTCACGTTCCCGCTCTGCATTTTCGTCAATGAGGGGTGACTGGTCAAAGGTAACGGAAATAGCAGCCTCGTCATTTATGCTGCTGTCGATAAAGCTTTTTCCGATGTGCAGCAATGATTTTACAAGGTCGTGCAAAAATCCCTCAACACGGATAAAATGCTTGTGGGCGTTCTGAACCAAGTCCTGCTTGTCGCCAGTGTACTGGGTGGCTGTGACAATAGAGCCTGCATTAAACTGATAATGCTTTGTACCGAAGCCCACCTTGAAGCTCAGGTAATCAAGTTGAGCCTGAATGCAGTCCACATTGTCCTTTACTCTCAGATCAGGGTTGTGTTCTGTGATGAGCGGCTTTGCGCCCATGTCCTCCGCAGATGAGGTTATGTAGTAGAACAGCTGTTGGTTTACCTCATCGGGAGTTATCTTTTGCCCCATGTACTCCTCAATAAGCGATTTTGCCATAAACACCTTTTTCTGACCCAGCCAGATATCGGAGTTAAGGTTGTTGTATGCAATATCAACGCCTTTGAGGTTATCAATGGCATTTGCAAATACGGCACAGCCCATACCGTTGCTGCCCTTTATGCTGTTTACGATAGCAGGTCTGCAAACAGAGAACCACGGTATAGCCGACCTTGTGTGTATAACAGGCGGAACGCTTTCGGGAAGTTTGTCCTCTTTCAGCACACCTCCGCTCTTGTCAGCCACAAACACACGGTTTTCAATAACATACTCACCGTCCTCAAGCCTGTGTATCTCAAGGTAAATTTTATTCACACCCTTGATGCACACATCAGAGCAGAATGCCGCTTCGGTGATCGTGCCATTGTCGCAGCTCAACGGGATTATGTTTCCACCGTCAATGTAGTTAAGGTCTATCCGTGTCCTGCTGTCCGGGATAATACTGCCGTTCTCGGACACAGCCGCATTTTTCAGCCGTATTACCACTGCCGCAGTGCCTGACCACATCATGCGCTCCATAAGGTTGTTGACCTGTTCCCAGAAGTTATTGCTGCCGAAAACGCCGCCGTTCCCCGTGTCGCCCATGAGGAAACGGCTTGCACGGTCATCATCGGTCTTGATAAATGTTTTGTCATTTATCAGGATAGCAGCCCAGTCCTCGCATACCTTTTTCGCCATTTTCATGGTGTACATATCACGGCTCCTGCGCTTGCTGCCATTGTCGAACACAATGCGGTGAAACGGCTCATTGAATCCTCTCCACCAGTCTTCCCACATGGCGATGACATTGTAATAATCACCCGTCAGCCTGTAGCCGAATGTGCGGTTAAGGAAGTTTATTATTTCAGCGTTTATTGCTATCATCTCCCTTCATGTCAAGGTTAAGGTATTTAAGGAACGAGCTGAACGAATACTCCAGCGCATCGGCTGTATCAATATCACAAGTGCCGTTGTCAAGGCGGACATCTTCGCCGACCTTCGTATCGTCCCATACCTGCTCTTTGAGGCTGTTTATGACATTTGTGCAGTCACGGTAAACCGAGAACCGTCCTTGTGACATCAGGGTATTAAGCGCATATATACGGTCTGTGACCGCTCCCTTGTAGCTGTCCTTTACCGCAGCGCTAACGCCATGCTGAGACATAAACGGACGGATAGTGTTTATTATCATCTGCTCGGCGCTGTCGCAGTATATGGCATAGATCGGGACGGAGGGAAAAAGGCTGTGGATAAATCTGTAGAAATCCAGCAGCTTCCTGCATACCATGTCCGTGTTGATAGTACCCTTGCTTCCCTCCACCTTATAATCCGCCAGTACACATACGCTTTGAAAATTGCCGATAACAGCTGTAGCAACAAACGTGGTCTTGGACTTGTTTCCGCCGAAATCCACGCCTATGTTTATCATTCTCATAGACTTAGGGTAGCTTTCGGCAATGAATTTCTCGGGCGTGTCCGCAAATATCTGAAATATAAGTCCCTCTGCTGCCACACGGTCGCCCAGGATATCACGCCTGTACCATACTGTCCCGGGGCAGTACTGGGAAATGACCTGCCTGCGGTTTTCCTCAGAAATGTTGATGTTGTCAAAAATGGTGAATTTCTGATAGTTGTAACCAAAGGCAAGATTGCCCTCTGCCGCCTGCCTTGCATACAGGTCAATGTAATCCCTGTAAATAGATGCCTGCGGCTGTGAGGGGTTAAGGTCCCAGAATACCTTGCGGTCAAGCGCCGCAAGCTGTCTGTTAAAAGCCTCTTTAATGGTGTTGTCGTGGTGCAGATTTATCTCCGTGGCTATCCACATTCCTATAGACATACCACGGAATTTTTCATAGCTGTTCTTTTTTGCTCCGCCCACAAAAATAAGCACACGCTGTTTGTAGCCTGTGCTTTTTCCTTGGATTATGAGAGCTTCATTGCCCTTGTACTGTCCCCAGCGGCATTGCCCTCTGAAATAGTAGGCAACACCAAATCCGTTGCAGTCACCTATAACGGTCTTTGCAGTGGCAGATGTAGCTGCTGTGGCAAGGTGCAGGAAATCCCGTGACTTTTCCAGCGCACGGCAGAAGGCAATGACATTATCCACTGTCTTTCCCGCTCTGACCGCTCCCTCCGCCACGTTTATAACGCAGTCACCGCAGCGGCGGATATATGCAAGATGCTTCCGGGAAAAGTTATACGGTATTGTTTTCTTCGTCCGTATCTTCTGCCGCATTGTTTATCACCTCGTTTATTTCGCTTGTGTCCTCGATCTCTGTTTCACCTGCAGGGTGGTCGCTGTACTTATCGGGCATTCTGTTTTTCAGATACAGTCCCAGTGCAGCCATATTAGGCGGGATATGCCTTTTAACAGTGGTTTCCTGTCTTCTTCCGCCTTTGTAGGATATTTTCTTTTCAACTGCTGTCCCACCAACCGCCGCACCGATGAGCGCCGCCTCGGCTTCGGAATTTATGAGATCCTCGTTATCCGCAATAAAAGCCGCTACGTCGGCACGGCGTGCGGCAAAGTCACGGAGCAGCTTTCGCCGCTTTTTATCATTGGGTTCACTGAGCGCTGCGGAGATGATGTCCTGCAAGCTCCCTGCAGCGGTGTCTGTTTTATCATTCTGCCCCGCTTCCGACATAGCGGCTGCTATATCGGAAAGAGCTTTTTTTCGGTTGTTTTTCACGCCTGCATCTCCTTTCACGCAAAAGCCACAGAAACGGCTTGTACGGCGTTTTGATATCTGGCAGTAAAATTACCCTGTCAAATATCTTCCGTGCAATTTAAAGGCATTAAAAAGGGGTATTAAAAGGGTGTGCCGCTCCCGCATTTTCTTTGGGGCAGGCTTCGCCATTCGGAGCAGCTTTTTTCATCTGTCCATTAATATCCCATATGACCGTATTTCACTTCCTGCAGGAACGATATCAACCGCATTCCGTTCATACTTTTGTGTATTCTACGCCCACGCTTGTCCTGTGGAGCCGTCCGCCGAAGCGTATCTCCAGCAGCGCACGCTTTTTCCTGATGTTATATCCGATGATATATTGCTCATTGCCTTTCAGCCAGCCGCCCGTGACCGTAACATTCCTGTCGTTATCAACATCAGCCGTGCTTTCGGGAATGGGAACGCCGCCGTTGATAATCAGCCGCATGAATGCTTCTTCCTCGCCTGTGATGGGAGTAGGCTTACCCAGCCAGTTGATAACACCGTCCACCGATCTTACAATGTGATGTATCTCAGGGCAGTAATCGCAGTCAAGGAAAACATAGGACGGCAGCATAACAGGCACAGCCTTTGTCCAACCTCCGATTTTTCTGATGATAAGCTCTCGTCTCGGCACATATGCCCATATGCCCTCACGTTCCAGTGCAGCACGCACCTTCAGCTCGTTCATGGGCGTGACCTGTATAACGTATATCATACTATCAACTCGCTTTTCTTGCTTTCGATGTAATCCGCAAGCTGCCTGTACAGCTCAGGGTCATCGCTTGCCAGTCCCGTAAACAGCTTTTCCTTGGCAGCATCAAATCCCGCCTCGGTAATCTCCTTGCTTTTGATATCCATGCTTCGCTTGTAGGAAACCGCCCTGACCAGCTCAGATGCCTGCTTGATAAGCTTCAGCGGATCGGTGCCGTCAAGGTCTTCGGGGGATAGATTGCGCACAGATGTCATAACAAGACTGCTCATCAGCTGCACTATGCCCTCAGTGGTGTCGAGGTCGGGATATTTACCGCACATCTCGGCAATAGCTCTGAAATTTTCCTGCGCCATGTGTATAGCTGCAGCGTCCTCGCAGAAGCCTTTCGCATACCTGCACACAGCCGCCTGAGAAATGCTCTGACCTGTGGTGTCTGTGATGTATTCCACAATGTCCCTGTACGTAAACTGTGCCGAGAGTATCATTTCTTCAACGGTGTTCTTTACAGCAGGGTCAAGGTTGTCGATTATGCCGTGTTTACGCCTTCTGCCCATATCATCACGCCCTTACACACGGATCGCTTGTCTTTCCCGCAAGCAGCTGTATGCCTTCGGGAGATACCTTTGCTTCCATATCGTCGATATCGTCATCGGATATGTTGGCAGGCTGCTTGTTGTCGCAGCGGCGGAGTATGATGTACTTTGACTCCGACAGATAATTGATGCAGTCGGTAAATTCCGCCTTTTCAATATCAGGCTCCAGCGCCCTGCGCAGCGATGACAGCCTGTTGAATGTTATGCGTCCGATATTTACAGCCCTGAGCACAACGCCGTTGTTATTCACGAAATTATCGGCACGCATCTTTTTTACAATGTCCTGTTCAGTCACGGTTCTGACCTCCCTTCATTTCCATAAGGATATCCATTATCTTGTCAAGCTTTTTCTCGGTCTTGACCTGTTCACGCAGGAAATCTTCCTTCGTCAGATAATTATCCTTAACGTCAGCAATGGTGCTGCGCACAGCTTCCAGCTCGTTTTTAACAGCCTCAAGGTCGCATTTGTCAGCCTTTTTGTCAAGTGCCGCAAAGCTGCGGGTCAGGAAAAATCCGATAACGCCCAGCAGACCTGTTATTATCGTCATGTATATCTCGGTGCCCATTCTGTCTCCTCCAAAAAAATAGTGTATAGTCAGATCCTTTTATCTAACTATACACTATTTATCGGTAACAGCCCATTGAAATGGTTCAATACTTGATTTCAATGAATTTTCATCACTCAAAAAATGAAATCTGGTTTTCCAGCGGCTTGTTGCGCAGCTTTGAGACCTCATCGGCAACAATGTTGCGTATCTGCCGCTCAGTCAGATTGTATGCCCTTGCCAGCTCCGCAAAATTATATCCGTTAAACTGTTTGCAGATGTTGTTATTGCGCTGCCGCATTGTCAGACTGTCCGGCATACGGATATTTATGGGACTGCCTGCATATGTGGCTACAAGCTTCTTGTACGCATCAAGCCCTATGCACTCCGCCAGTTCCCGCTGCTCATCGTCAAGATCGTCAAGGGTAAGCTCATCAAGCAAACTCATATGCAGGCTCCTTTCTTATTCCACAAGTGTTATGGACGTATTGTTTTTGGTAAAATGCTGTTTCAGAGACTTGAACGATTCGAAATAGGGTCTGTAGAATGTAATATAACATCGTTCAGGATTTTCCTTAATAAACCGTTCTACACTTCGTTTCCCGCATTCCTTTATAAGTTTAGCTTTCTTTTGGGGAGTTAAAAGTGTCCGCTTGCCCTCATAATAGAAACGCCTGCGTATCTCGCAGTCTTCGTTCATCCACTTGCCCTTAAAAGTTCCGTCAACATACACCATATATGAATACTTAGTTTTTGATGTTCTTATCATTGCCACAGATACATTATATCCGTCTATTAGAAAATCAACGTGTCCTAAAAGTGGATTAAGATTCAGTTCAGCCCTTTTCCATTCTTCTGATGTCATATCATTCGTTCCTTTCTGTGATTGACCCGCTGTATTACATATCTTTGCTCAGCATTTTCCTTGCTGCGCCCTCATGCTTCCATCTGCAGGGACTGCCGAAAACAAAATCACAGCCCTCGCAGCTGTCCTTTCCCATAAAGCATACATCTGCCTGCGCATCGGAAATTTTTTCGATGGTATCCACTGCCGCACTCAGCATAGCTTTAAGCTTGATCGCTTCCGCCTCAGCTTCTGTCGGGCACCAGTCCGGCAGAGGGGCTTCATCATATAACGCTGTGGTGCCACGTTTGCAGTATCCGACAAATCCGTCTGTCCTGCCGCAGACAACATAATGGTTGTTCCTGCCGTTGAACCTGACCTTCTTGTGTTCGCAGTAATTGCATTTCATATGGCACGTCCCTCCCTTATGGCTTTGCGTTCGGCAGTATTCACATAGCGCTTCAGCCCCTCTATCAGATCACGTCCCTGGTCAAATGTTACCCACTTGAACGGATCCTCGGGAACTGCCGTAACGCCCAGTATCTTTTTGATAGCCCCGCACATTCGCTCGCCCTCTGTCGCCTTTCTCGGTTCCAGTTCGGACAGGCGGTATATCATGCTCCAGCAGTACGACTGCTGACTGACGGTTATCATTCCCGGTACAGTCCTTTTGGTCTGCCTTTTCTTTGGTCTCGGCGCATCTCCGAGACGGGTGTTAAGCTCCTTTATCACTTCATAGGTCTGCGCCTTGTTCAGCTCCTTGATGCTCTCACAGCCCGTCACTCCGTGTATGAGCAGATGCAGCTCTTCGGTGTTGATGCCCAGCTGCTTCGACAGCCCGAATATGCGCCGCCTTTCATTGTCGGTCATGATAATACTCCCTTTCTCATATCTGCGGCTTGCCGTATTTTGCACGTTCCATTATAAGGTCAATGTCAAATGACGGACTTTTTGCAGCTTCTGCCGCCCCGTAGGTGTTTTCCAGTACCTTGAGCAGGTTTGACGGTTTTATGATCCAGTCAAATGTGGCGTGCCAGCCACGCCCGTTCTCGCCACGCAAAAACGGCGTGTTCTGTACCGTGCGGAACGCTGTCTCAAAGTCCTTCACCGTGAATTTCTGCGTAAAGCAGGACTTGATGCGTGTTCTGCGTTCTGTTGACAGCTTATGTGCTTTCGGCAGGCTCACACAGATATTGTTGTAAAGCTCCAATATCTTCTCATACGGTATCCGTTCACGTTTTCCCCGTGCTTCGATTATAGCTTCTCCGAGCTGTGCCCCAAAGGCAAGCAGCTCGGATATCTTAGCCGTGTCATTCGGATCACAGCTGCGGCATTCCTTTACAAATGTTTCCATGTCCATAGGCATTACCTCAGCTTATGGTAAATCGCATCGACCTTACCTGTTTTACAAATTTGTCGAAAAGCGTGCTGTAATGTGCCTTGAATGATGTGCTGTCAAACTTTTCGCTTGATACCTCCTTGTAGCGGACGGTGAAAACATCACACTGCATCTCCTCAATACCGTGTGACGTCATTACCGCCTGTATCTCGGACTTATAGTCAGCGATCTCCTTTTCGATAAACTTCTTAGCCTGCTCACGCTCCTTGATAGCACGGACGCATTCGGTCATGCGCTCAGTGTCAATAGGATCACGGCTTACTTTTGCGGTTATCTTCTTAGGCATAATATGTACCTCCGTTTTCATTTTACGTTTTCACCTAAACGGTGACCAACGTTTTGGGGTGGGGCTGTATGTTTAAGGCACAACCCCCGAGAAGCCTTACTTCCTGCTGTCACTGCGGATATCCCGCAGCATCCAGCCCAGTACTATCAGCAGCAATGCAAGGGGGAAAATAACGAGCGTTCCGTCAGCCCCCTTGCGTTCCGCAGAAAATGCAATGCTTATTCCAAGTATCATAAGCAGCAGCTCATGTATGGCAAACAGTATGATGATAAGCTTAGTGCTCCTTTTCATTTTTCACAGCTCCTCTCACTCTCAGCTCACGGTCGCAGGCGGCAAGCCTTGTTTTGGTTCCCTTTTTTCCGCACATTTTTGTAGATGCGGCTTTCAGCTCCAACACGGTCGCTTCCTTGACTGCTGCTCTGTAATCCGCAGAGGACGCAAGTCCCGTTGTAAGCTTGGTTATCATTTCACGTCTCATTACGCTGCCCCCTTTGCCTTTTTGATATCCAGACCCGACAGGTCCATTTCCATGAATTTTGCCATGCGTACCAGACCTTTAAGACTGATATCGTCATTGTCATAGGCGTTGGAAAACAGATTGACCGCACCTCTCAGCGCCTGCTGTGTCCTTGCGATGCCCAGTAAGAAATCTATCTCAGCATTCATGCCCTTGTCTGCAAGCACAGGGAATAGCAGTGCGATGTCCTCACGTTTGATGTTGTTGGTGGTATATACCAGACGCTGCTTTGTCCTGTTGGCTATCTGTGCGAATTCCGCCTTCTGCCTGCCGCCGAAGCGCTGCACAGTTTCGGTGTTGCCGATAAAAACGATGCCCAGCGTCTGCCCCTCGTCGGCAAAGCTGTCGGCGAATGATCTGAGCGCTTCTATCGAACGGTATGTAAGGTGCTGTGCCTCATCAAATATGATCACCGAGCCATCGGAAAGGCGGGAACGGATAGAGCTCCACATATCATACAGCGACCTTTCGGGACGTGCCCCCACCATATCAGCCACAAGCTTCAATATGCTTTTAAGGCTCGTTAAACAAGGATTTAAAACGCAGTAATAACTGTTTGTGGGATTGTCCTTCACGTACTTCTTTGCAGCCTTTGTCTTGCCGATACCCGCATCGCCTGCGAATACTGCCAGACCGCCCTTTATGTGAGCAAGCTTTATCATCTCATATGCCCTGTGGGATATTGATGTGTCCGCATATTCGACTTCACGGTAGGTCTCCTCATGTCTGTCCTTGACCGCAAAATAGTCCTCAATTATCTTGACCTGTCTTTCCACATCGCCCTTGTACGTTCCGCTGCGGAGCGTGGAAAGTACCGCACCCGATACTCCTATGAGCTTTCCCGCCTTTTCCTGGGACAGCCCCGATTCTTTTTTTAGATTTTCCACAGCGTCCAGAGCTGCGGCAAGCCTTTTTTCGTCCATAACTATTCCTCCGATTCAAAATTATTTTTACGCCTTGAAGCGTTCTCTATCATTCTTCTGAGGTCAACATCATCAGCGCCCACGGCTTTCGGTAGCTGTTCCTCCGCTGCACCTATGCGCTGCACATTGGTGTCCTCGGGCGGCGCAAGGGTAACTGTGCCTGTCTTGCGGTACGCTTCGGCACAGGCAAGCGCAAGCGCATCTATCTGCATATCGCCTGTAAGCTCCTTGCCCATCGCCTTTATCGCCCTGATCTGATGTGCTATAAGACGGTTCCTGTCCGCAATATCATCGGTATTGACAGTGATATAATCCACAAATACCGACATATCAAGATGCCAGTCACCTATGTATCTGTCCTCATCGTCATATATCCTGACAGTCTCCAGATCGGCGGGATCGTATCGCACATAAACCTTTTTGCCTACATACTTCCAGTTATCGTCTCTTGTGTTGTACCACAGCTTTTCGCCCGATACAGTCACATATACGCCGTTTTCACGTACTGTCTGATATCGGCTCGTTCGCATCAGCATCAGGTTCAGCTCCGATTCACTGCAGGTCCTGAACGTTCTGCGGCGTATGGATCTGCACCATGCTTCGGCTCGGCTCATTCCTTTGAACTGCGGTTCACAGCCGCCGTATGGGCTTGCATTATAGCCGTCAAGGAGCAAATCAAGCTTTTCCTTTATCTGCCAGTCATAGGGAACATATCCGTGCTTTAACTGCCACCGTAAGCTCTCCGGGCGTTCGATGACGTTTCCGCCCGTGAACGTGGAAACCACTCTTGAAATGGTGTTTTTAAGGGTCAGAAACATTCTTTCAATAGGCTTTGCACGTCCGTTTCGTACAATGGCATTTATCATCTTGATGCCCAGATGGTCAAGTATGGTGGGCGGGTCGGTCACATTTTCCTGTGACTTCCTGCGGCGGTGTCCCTTTCCTCCGATATCGTGTGTCAGGAACTCTCGACCGTTATCAACGTAAAGCACCTTGGGTATTCCGCAGCGCATTATTGCGTGACGGAGAGCCAGCACAGTTGAATGTGATGACGGATTTTCCGTAATGTTCCACCCCACAAGCACCCCTGTTTTTGCGTCCAGAATGCCCGTGATATACAGCCTGTGGTTTGCCGTTCCGTCATTGGTGCGGGTCATAAAATCAAATGTGTGGTTATCCGCCACCCATACATCATTGGCTTCAATGTCGTCATACAAACGTATTATGTAGGGCAGGCATTCATCAATGCACTCCTTGACGGAGCAGCGGAAGTATTTTACCACTGCTTCGGGGATAGTGTTGATGTACCGCCTGAATGTACGTTCCGATGGCATATCGGGGATAAGGTCGGGACGGTTGTCTATTGCCCATTGGGTCGTCAGTCGGTAGCAGTCCGATATGGGCAGCTCCCTGTCGCATAGGTACAGGTCACAGAATGTCTGTCCCAGCTCAGTGGGAATGCTGCTCCTGCCCTTGTTGTGACCGCCCCTCAGCTCTGCAAGCCCAGCCCAGTCCTCAGCCTTGAAGTATTTGTACTTGCGGTAAAGGATATCACGGCTGATCTCAATGCCGTGTGCTGCCATAAAGTCCCGGCAGATGCGCTTGGTCTCCGCAACGAATACCATATCGCCCTCTGCAAGACTTTCGTAGCCCTTGCGCTTTATGCGCCAGTCTCTCAGCAGCTCACACCACCAGCTTATGACCTCACGTTCGACAGCACTGAAGCTTCCGATGTCACGTTTTTCCCGCTGCCTTGTTTCTTTTGTCGGTGCTGCGGGAAGGCATTTGTCGGCAGGTGCTGTGCTTACGCTGATGCCGCCGTAATATCTCTGCTGCAGTTCTTCGGGCAGTGCGGACACGGGTATCATATACTGCATACAGTTATTCTGAGGATTAAGCTCCCGAACAGCTTCAATCTTACCGTCATGGGCAATTTTCTTGATATACTGTACCGAACAGCCTTTAAGCTCTGCCACTTCCTTAACAGATAAATAGTCCAAATCCGCACCGCCTTTCTTGGATAATTTGCTGATTTTGCCTTATGCTCATTGCTTTATTTCCGAATCTCTGATATACTTATTTATCGGAGTCGGAACACTGCCTGAGATATTCCGCAAGGAAATCCTGGGTCTCGATCAGAATGCACTGAATGGTAGCTACATTCTTTCTGATCTGTTCAGGCTCTATTTTTTTGTCCTCGAGCACAGAACCTTCGCAAAGCAGCTCTGCAGTCTTTACAGCCTGGCTGAGCATTTCGGCACGAAATTCCATTGATGTCATTATTCTCACCTCCATCTGACCTGCCACGCTGACTTGCCATAATGGCTTGCGTCAACGAAGATATCGGAAGATACCTATCATCAGCGCAGGGCGGTCATTCCCTGCGGACACCGAAGCTGTGTTCGGTGTTTCGGCTCATGCTTTGCAGATATCAGTGATCTGCATACTTACAATGTCCTTTCTGTCATGCCTTGCGAACAGGATAGTTTCTACCTTATGCTTTGCCGCAAAGCTGTTTTTCGCTTTTACACGGAACTTATCGTAGTATGCGCTGTCCCAGGTCTCTACTCTTACCGAAATGCTGTAATCATTCATGATATTATCCTCCTTAAAATATCTTAAAAACATCTTTTACCACTGCCGCAAGGCTGTCAGCCGTAATGCAGACACGCTTGGTGCCGCCGCTTTTGAATCCGATGATAACGTATTCCTCAGAGTCTTCCGCTTCCGATGAGCGGCTATACTCAACACTTTCAACGTCTTCATCAACCTTTTTCAGCACATCCGCAAGGGCGTTTTCCACAAACACCTGCTTCATGGCGCAGCAGTAGGAAACATTCACGCTTATCATTATCCTGCACTCCTTTCCTCGCTATCTACTATGTCACTGACAGGACAGCCGAAGACCGCCGCAAGCTTCCTGCAGAACCTCAGCGACGGCTCTTTTCTGCCGTTTTCGCAGTAGCTGATATATACCTGCGTCACGCCCGCCCGTTCTGCCAGCTCGCATTGGGTCAGACCATAGCGCTCACGAAGACTTCTGATATTGCGTCCTATTGTCATTTGTCTCAGTCCTTTCATATTTTCTCGGTTGGTGAAGTCCCGAAGCTCCTGCGCTTCTTTGCTCCATATGCCCCCGAAGGGGCTTTTCAGTCATCGTTCAGGCTTATGCCTGTCTTGTATGCAAATCGTTCCAGAACACTCTGAGCGTCCTCTTCTCTTGCCTGCTCATACATTATCTGCCAGAGACGCTTTGCTGTCTTGATGCACTCCTCACAGGCATAGCTCCCGTTGGTCTCTGCGATATCATCTATCACACTGCCTATCTCATTGACCATATCGTCAATAACGTCTCTCAGGCTGTCACATTCCATTGCAAGATCATCTGCTTCAGAGTTGCGGGGGAAAATCTTTATATCGCTCAGGCTGCATGGTTCGGTTTTGGGCATTTTTCTCACTTCCTGTTGTATTCTGACTTCTTATGGTGTATAATTTTCATTGAAAGGTGGTGAATCGATTATGACTGACAGCGAAAAAATTGAATTACTGAAAGAATACGCTCGATTTGAGCGATATAAAAAAGAACCGATCGCCAATGCTCTGATTTCTCTCTTAGTAAAAAAAGACATTATCTCATATGCTGAAAGCAAACAGCTTCTCAATGAATTTGACCGGTATATGGATTCTCAGGTAGATGCTTTTTTTAGCAGCTTAAAAGAAGATTTCAATCCCGATGAACGGGAAGATTAACATTTCCAAGAAATCTGCCGTTTTCGTCAAATACCATATCATCAGATACATAAACCTTGGAGCCAATGTATTTCCAAATTTCCTCAGGCTTTCCGAAAGTATGGTATTTTCCTGAAATCTTGATTCCGTCAAAATTTACTCTGACCTTGTCAATTTTTTTGGCATTCTCAGCCCGCTCCGCCGCACGGACGGGCTTTTTTCTTACCTTTACTTTCTGTGCAGAGGGAGCATTGAAATATGCCTGCCCCATATGCTTCATAATTTCCGCCACAGCCGCCGCAGTCTGTGAGATTATTTTTTCAAGGTCAATATTCTGACCGTAGCCGCCTGTCTGCCTTATGCTCGGAAGCACCTCATCAAACACCCAGCTTTTAAACTTTTCCGCTGCAGGGAGCTTGCTGCTCACAATCAGTCGGTAAAGGTCTCCCTCGGGTATGTAATTGACCTGCTGAATACCTCCTGCCGTAGGGGTCTCCATTTTGAGGACTCCTTTACAATGCTTTCTAATTGCATCAGCAGGCTTTGCATATCCTAAAACCTTTGCACACTGAGTAGCCGGGAAATATTCCTTGCCGTTGACCGTCATAACACCAAGCTCGCCGAACTCGGTGCTTTTAAATACCTTTAAATCGGTCATTTTATTTACATCTCCTTCCTTGACAGCTGTCTGCCGTCTGTGATATAATAATTGTGGATTTTTATGCCCGCAGGTATAACCTACAATTTATATTATAGTGCAATTAAATTCATCTGTCAATAGAAGTGGTGCAATTATTTTGCACTTTGTGTAATGTGATTAGTTTAAAGGGTGGTTTTTGTGAATTATAGTGCATTTGTAACTCTGTGTGCAGAGCATAATACAACTCCAACGGCTTTGGCATTAAAATTAGGACTTAGCAAGGGTAATACAAGCAGCTGGAAAAAGGGAGGAAACCCCAGCGCAGATATTTTAGTAAAGATTGCCGATGAATTAAATTGTACCACTGACATTCTTCTTGGCAGAGCAGAAAAAAGCTCATCTACCGAAATGTCGGCAGATGAGCAGGAGCTTTTATCAATATATAATGCTCTTTCCGAGAAGCACCAGAATTTTGTTTTAGAGCGTGCAAGAACACTGTATGACTTAGAGCAGAATGAGAAGAATAATTCAATTATTATAGCTCAAAGCCGAAGAAAGTATATTGACATTGCCGATATCGCCGTTGGAGCAGGTATATCCGTTCCGTTCTCTGAGGATAATGCGTTTACAAAATGCAGTTTTAATGAGAGCGACATTCCGCAAAACGCAGACTGCGGTATTCCTATAAACGGAAAAAGTATGGAACCTGAATATCCTGATGGTTGTATTGTATGGGTAAGCAGGACAGCACCTATTAAGTACGGTGATATAATTATCGCAATCGTCAATGGAGAACCCTTTTGTAAAATTTATCAGCCGGATGGTCTTCACTCATATAATAAAAATTATCACCCAATTATCGTGAGCGAAAATGATACCTTCAAAATTTTTGGTAAGGTTATCGGCTATTACGTTGAAGAGTAGGTGATACGATACTATGAAGATCAAAATTATTACAGCTATTATCATTGTGCTGAGTCTTACTTTACTTATTACTTCATGCGGAACCGACAGTAAGATCCAACTTCCCGAAATATTTGATCGTGGGATCAACTTTAATATTTCGGAAGAGCAGCTGTTAAAAAGTGAATCTGCATTGACATTTGAAACATATGATAATGGCGCTCATAAGGAACTGACATCTAATGAACAAGTTATGGTAAATGGCGACTACGCAAATGTTTGTTATACATTTCTAAACGACAAGCTTAAAATAGTTACTTATAAGATAGATGTTATTTATCCTAAAGCGCAAATAGATGATGTACCAGCATATCAAGTTTATGATAAGTATAAATCACTGCTTACAGATACCTATGGTGCACCAATCGAAAATGATGGTACTGCTGAAAGCAGCGGCTATTCAGAAACATACTCAACGACTTGGGCGAAGGATGTTGTTACACCTTCGATCTATGTGATCCAAACCAAAAATTCCGCTGATTACAGTGCATATCCATCCGAAATAAATGATTCTGTTGAGATATCTTTTGTGTTCAGAGATAACCTTTCCGAATAGTTATAGGTTTACAATTATAATTTGCAAAAATAATGGGGTAGCAACAAAGTTGCCACCCCTATTATTTTTTGTTGCCAGTTGCCAGCACCTCAACAAAACGATATTAAGCCAATCTCTATTTAGATTTAAAACTTGCAATTAACGCATTTAAGCCGTTTTTAAGACTTTTAAAAGATTTAAATGCTCCGTTTTTATCGTCCGCAGGTTCTACTCTTTAAACGTAAAAATGCCAGAATGTCTTTGACATAAGACACTCGTGCATTTTCTTTTATTTCATTTTTTTACGCTTCTAAAACGGCTATTCTACGTGCTTTTTAGGGCTTTTTAAGATTTATCTCGGCTTTTTTCGCTTTTTTGACTTTTTACGTTTTGTATGTCAAACTACACTTATCTGCATCTGGCGCATACATATTGCATATTCTCTCTGGATACCGGATAGACGTTCAATAGCAGCAGGACTGATTTCTTTATCCTTATGTAAAATACGATATTCCAAGTCAGGTATGGAATACCCATCCCCCAGACGAAAACTTCTAATCGCATATTTCTGCTTTGGTGCTTTTATCGAAAGATACTTACCTTGATGCACAACATATCCTTTCTCTGAAAGCTTCATCTCAATGTCTTGAAGATTTTTTACGTTTTTATCCAGAATAATTTTGTCAATATCATTGCAAAGCTTCTGTTTCCATGATGTGCCGTTTTTTCGTGTAAGCCATTCATTATACTTCATCGTATTTTTGTGCTTGGGGCTTTCAATAATATGCAGACCGTGTTCAAGTGCAATAGCATCTGAAATCTTCCGCACTTTCATAAGCGACCGATAATTTGCATACCATTGCTTTCCGTCCAGATTATATGGGCACACCGCAAAATGATTATGTATGTGATCCTTATCAACGTGTGTACTCACGATGACCTGATGATCATTTCCGAAAACCTTTTTCGCCCATTCATTACCGATCTGATGAGCTTCCTCGGGAGTGACATTTTCATCCGGGGAAAAGGATTGTATGTAATGGTGGATACGCACCTTTTCTTTCTGCTTTGGTTTTTCGGACTTGTCCTTGTCTGCGACAATCTCAGATTTGAAAAATCTTTCCTTTGCACATATTTCGAATGTTCTGCGAAACTCATCATACGCCTCCTGAGGATTGGCAGTACAATTTATTCCTGTTGCAAATTTCATTTCGTCATTTTTGTCACCATTCAGAATATACTCAATGTTAGACAACGGAGTAGTATGAACCGCAACGTATTTTACTATAGGCACATTACAACAGCTCCTCCGACTGAAGCGGCGAAAGCCAGTCCTCAACAACAAGCCTAAGCTGCTTTATTTCCTCTTGCAAGTCCTCGATATCTTTCTGATAAATTGATTTTGTGCTGTTTGCGACAGTCGATATCTGATTGATATTCACGCCGATCCTGTTCATCGCCTTATAGACATCTGTCAGCTCTTTAAGATTGAAAACCTTAATGCTCCCTTGAACAGAAATGGTGCGAATATAGGTTCCTGTTCTCATTCCCAATTTCTCAGAATGTCTGCAAACAATTTCCCATTCTCTTGGAGAAAAATACACTTTTTTCTCTTTGTTTCCTTTTTTCATTGGCATATTGCATTTATCCTTTTACAAATATCTCGGGTTTTAGGGAGATATCCCTATTTTCGGGTCAACTGAGCTGAAACCCGAAAAGTAGGCCTACTTTTCTATGCTTGCTATTTATTAAGCCACCACCCGCTTCCGCCCCCAAAAAGCCTTGCAAACCACCGTTTACGGAGAAAAGTAGCTACCTTTTTCAACAACAGTCTGGCAGAAAAAATATTATTTTTGCTTTTTATTAAAATGATGCGTTTTTACAGATGATGCTGTTTCGTCAGGTTCGCTGTACTTGTTTTCTTCTTCGATTTTTTTGTAAGCTTTATAAAACAGCTGAAAGTAGTATTTAAGACCTGCCAAGCTGCACTGCAAAATAATTATTAAAATTACTTTTTCCATATTTCGTTACTCCTTCTTTGAACTTCCCAACATAAAATCAATAAATGCACGCTTCGGGAACCTTACACGTTTTCCTATTTTAATGACTGGAAAACCTAAACTATCAGGAGCATTTCTTGCTGTTTGTATAAGGGTCTTTGCAGATGTTCCAAGTACATCTGCAACCATTTGCGGAACAAGCAGTTCAAGCTCGCTTTCCTTTAAATCCTCTAAAGTACATTTACTTGCCAATTTCTTCTTCCTCCTCATTTTTTAAAAGAGCTTTCAAAGCCGGCAAACTGATTTTATTGGTTTCACAATTTCCAAGAAATTTATTGCACTGAGAACAATAAGCTCTTTTGCCGCCTGTAATATTGAGATCATTATACATATCATTATTATCAGATTCAGAACCATCAAAGGAATGATGATATATTACGGTTCCCTCTGCGTGCTGTCGAACATAAAAACCATTACATCCGCAAAACGGGCATTGCGTCAGATCTGAGAAATTTATTGCCTTTTTCATCGTAGCTTGCTTCTCCTTTTAATTAAGCCTATCATTTGTAAGAAAATCGCAAAGCAGCAGTCCTATGAGTATTATGGATATTTCAGTCATCATTCATTTTGTTCCAAACATCTCTGCACATGAAAGTATCGGCAAGTGAACCATGAGCCTGACCTCTCCACGGAATATTATAATAGGAAGCCGCTGTTGATAACTTTTGCCACCGATATCTCAACCTTTCGCTATCCCATTCGCCGTATATTTCTGAAAATTTTTTCATGCAGCATCTAAGCTCAGGCGTATCATTTTCAAAATCAAAGCCATTTTCTTCAAGTGCCTTGGAAATAAAATGCCAGTCAAAGTCAATGTTGTATGCAACAGCTACTTTAGCTCCGGACATTATTTTTGATATCAGCGGTACTATATCAGACATCAATGGAGCATTTTTTACCATTTGTGGGGAAATATGATTTATAGCTTCAGCTGCCGTCCATTCCGTTTTATGCTCAGGACGAATATAACTATTAAGCAGTATTTCGCCGCTATTGTTCATAACCGATATCTGTAGAATCTCATCTGCTTCAGGATCAAGTCCTGTTGTTTCAGTGTCAAGAAAAATAACGTCACAGTCTTTTCCAACAAGATCAGCTGCATCAGGCTTTCTTTGCTTTTTCGCAATTGTATAGCAATCCAATATCTTATCTTTATTATTAACGAATGGGTAAAAATCAGCAGTATAATAACTTATGATTCTGACAATGCAGGTTTTGGTAGTTAATTCTCCGCCATCTCCATCAGTTTCAAAATCAATCCGATATTCTTTAAAATCTATAGTTTTGGATACCTGTCCAAATACATAAAATTTGAAGTAATAGCCATCATGGTGTATTTCCAACCACTCACTGCCTCGATATTTCTTATACAAAAACATAATTTCTTTTCCAAATTCATTGACATATGCCTTGAAGCTTTTTAAAAATTCTGTACGATCGGATATGTAATGATAAAACAATTTTATCAGTCTTGCTTTTCCAAAATAATTTGTCACTTTTATTCGTCCTCCTTAACATCGCTCTCAAGCATAAATCTAAAATAATTGAATTTGGATTTGATTGGCGGAAGATCTGTTCTTGAAATTCTGTATTTCAGCTCTTTGTATTTTAAAAGCAAATAATCATATCTTTCCAACCACTCTTTATGACTTGGAATTTTTTTTACAATGATGCTGAAAATAATCTGCATCTCATCTTCGGAAAAAGAATTATCACACGCCTCAGCAAGAAACTCAAGATTTTCATTGCTGTATTTATAAGCTTCTGAAACCGTTTCTTCTGTTTCCAGTACTTCAGCCTGAATGTTTTCATCATCTTCATAATCATCTAACATCATCTGTTCATGATGATTAGGCTTTATAAAAAACGTAATATACTCATATGCGTGACCATTACGCTTGCACTCATATGTAAAAGTTACATCCGTAAGCTCCGTTAGTGCTTTTTGACATATATCGACAACATCACGCTTGAAATATTTCCAAGGCATATTTGGATTTACCTTTAGCCAGTCGATAAGCTCTGCCAGTCTTATTTTCTTTTTACCTACACCCTCGTATTCCTTCATCAGCATATAGAACTTGATCTGATTTGCTGAGTTAAGCCGCATACTGTATTTCAGCTTCCTGCTGAAATATCCGTCTTTGGCAAGGTCAAAGAACAAATCTACAGCTCTATCGTGACAGTCAAGAGTAACGATCCAACCTTTTGTACTATCTTTTTTCAACTCAACCTCTTTAAAAAGCTGAAAAGCAATAAACTCGCCGGTTTCTGAATTCGGCAAAAAAACACATCTTCCAAGCAAAGCTTCAACATTTGTCCTCAGCGTTTTATACCTCAAATCGTTTATTCCGAGATCCTTCTGGAACTCCTTAAGAGTAAAAACAACCTTCCGGGTAGATTTATCCCTCGGATTGATTCGAGACATATATTTATCAAGAACTTTAAGCTCGTTAGTGCAAAACTTTTCCGAACGCATAAGATTGAGCCTATGAGACATCTCGATAACGTGTTCTTTTTTTTCAGCCATTTTTTCACTTCTTTTCTGAAAACCAACAGTCAAGCTATCAGTTGTTAGTAAGCTTGTTTATAACAATCTTGTTTATATACCTGTTATAAGCTTGTTTACGGATTCCGCTAACCCTTTTGTAGAGCGGATTTGCAGACATAAAGGTGAGGAGCAATTACCCAAAGGTGAGGACTAATGCCTAAAAGGGTGAGGAGTAATTGCATTTAAAGGTGAGGACTAATGCCCAAAAGGGTGAGGACTAATTACACCTAAAGGTGAGGATTGATTTCAAGCACCTTTTCTCCTGTTCGCAATCTGCCCCTGCCGTCTCGGAAAGAAAATATGTAATTCTTCATCGGAAATATGTAAAATATCACATATCTTATACATTTCATCGGAAGTAAAGGGGCTATATCCCATTAGTTTTTTTGAAAGAGTACTTGGATCAATATTGATCAATCTTGCTAAACTTTTCTGATCAACATCTTCTTCAAGAAATTTAGCTCTTAATCTTACAAATGGTTTTGCCATTTTTATCAGCCTCACTTTCCCAGAAATCAAGGATTTTCAGCGATGCGCTTAAAATTGTCTGTGACTTGTATGTAATACTATACCCGTTAATATATTGGTACAGCTGCTGAACAGTACTGAGCTGTGCCCCCCTTCTGTTAAGCTCTACAAAAAGGTCCTTCTGAGTTTTGCCCAAAGCTGCAAGTCTTGCTTTAATTATTCTTCCTGTGTTAATATCCATATTTATCCGCCTTTCTTTTTCTGATGTATTCTTTAAGCGTTTTATTAGACAGCCATATATGGTTATCTTCAAGGAAATCAAGCATAAAACCAATAGTTTGTCCGCTGTCTATCATAACATTAAGAGCTGCGATGATATGTGCCGGAATCTGCCCCACTGATCTATAGCATTTGCTGCCATAATCATCTTCACTTTGGTATGCCGTCTCCAAAGCACCTACACGCCGCAGGAGAGCTTCTTTCTCCAACACTTCAATTCTACTCGATATGCTATCAAAATCGCTTACAGAAGCTTGTAGTGTACTGTACGAGCCTGTTTGCCTTATTGATGGCAAAACTTCGTGAGTTACCCAGCGTTTAAATGGCTTTGCCTGTGGTTTGTCTGAACGCAGTATTACGCTGTATAAACCGCTTTCGTTAATAATGATTCCCTTTCCCTGACGACCTAACTCAAAGTTAGACCGTTCATCATCATCAAGTCTTTCTGCAACCCGTGAGGGATTTGATAACTCTAATACCTTGCATACGTCTGTAAGTATCCACCAAGGTTCATTATTTATTTTTAAAATACGAATTTGATTATTTTGGTAATCCCACACCGAATATTTATTCAACTTAATTGCCTCCAAAAAAATGTTGACTTTTGTAACATAAAGGTTTATAATAAATATATCTGTATTTTAATAATAACAAATAATGTTATTAAATAATTTATTATCAATATTATATCCCAAAGTTTTGGGAATGTCAATATGTAATACCAAAGTTTTGGGATTTTGTGCAAACTGCTTTTTATTGGGGGTGATTTTTGTGTATAGTTCCAAGGATATTGCTAATCGAATAAAAGATCGTTCTAAAGAGCAAAACGTGGTCATAAAACAAATGTTATTGGAATGTGGTTTAAGTAAAAACGCCTTATCATCAATGTTATCAGGTGGATCTTTACCCAAAAGTGATAACATAGCCAAAATTGCTGATTATTTAAATTGCTCTGTTGACTTTCTTTTAGGCAGAACTGATAATCCAAATATTGGGAATACAGAGGCATATATCGGCGGTGATAACCATGGTGTACAAGCTGTAAGGAATGGAACAGTTATTATTGGCGACAGTGCTGAACAGGAAATTATTACTCTCCTTTCTAAGTTATCCCCAGCCGAAAGACATCGAGCTATTGCAGATATAATTGATTTATTGAATGAAAATTACAATACAACAGATAAATAATTCTTTTCAGATGTAAAACACTGAAAGTGATTTTATTATCACGAAAATTTAAAGGATAAAAAAATGGAACTAACCAAAAAATGTCAACTCTGCGGTAACCCCTGTGGCGATACATTCCAATTGTGCTCAAACTGTAATGAGTTAAAGAAAAATGGCAAAATTCAACTATGCGAACATTGTGGAAAATTCTATTATGTCACCAAAGGATGTTCTTGTCATTTAGAACCTATTGCATATACTAATGAGTATCGTAAAAATATGAAAACCCCTTTGAAATTTCGCTGCGACGATGGTCATTATGTTAGGTCAGAAAGAGAACAAAAAATAGATAATTGGTTATACCACAATTCATATTTACACGCTTATGAGCCTTTACTCACGCTTTACACAGAGGACGAAGGATTAGTATATAAAATTCCTGATTTTTATGTGCCAAGCAGGCGATTATATATTGAGTATTGGGGAATTAACGATAAAGGGTATGAAGATAATAGAAATGAAAAGGAAAGGCTATATAAATTAAATCATATTGACTATATTTCTATAGAGCCTAAAGATATTGAACTTTCAGATGATATATTAGCTTTTAAACTAAATTATAATAGACGAAAAAAGCCAAATTTCACCGAAGAGAAACTAAATTCCTTAGAAAAGGAAAAAAAGGACTGATTATATGAGTGTATCGACTGAATTGGAAACAAATACGGATCTTTCTATAATTAGTGAAGATACAATAAAAGATAAGATTTACATAATCCGAGAACAACAGGTTATGTTAGACTATGATTTAGCACGAATCTATGGGTATGAAACCAAAGCTTTTAATCAACAGGTAAAAAGAAACATAGAGCGTTTTCCAAGTGATTTTATGTTTGAACTTACCGATGAAGAAGCTCTTCAATGTTCAAGGTCACAAAATGTGACCTTGAACACTACAACGTCAAGAGGTCATAACCTAAAATATAATCCCCATGCCTTTACAGAACAAGGCATTTATATGCTAATGAGTGTTTTAAAAGGCGAATTGGCTGTCAAACAAAGTATAGAATTGATTCGTATTTTCAAATCAATGAAGGACTACATATATTCGAATCAAAATATGCTTGGAAGTCATATAATAGATAATCTCTTGGTGCAAACTAATCAGAATACTTTGGCTATTGCTGAATTACGAGATAATATGATTTCTAAAAGCGATTTGCCTGAAATAATTAGGAGCTTTGGTTTCTCAGAAAACCAAGGTCAATATCTTATTTGTAAAGGTGAAATGGTAGAAGCAGGTATTGCGTATAAGGCGATATATGCTCAAGCAAAATCCACTATATTCATTATTGATAACTACATAGGTTTAAAAACCTTACATCTTCTGAAAGATGTAAATCATTCCATAAATATATCTATATTCAGCGACAATCTTGGCCCCGGTTTATCACAACAAGAGTATAATGATTTTAAAAGGGAATATGGTATTAACGTTGATTTTAAAAAAACAATGGGAGCATTTCACGACAGATATATTGCCATTGACCTCGGTTTACCAACAGAACAAATATATCATTGCGGAGCCTCCTCCAAAGATGCCGACAAAAGAATCAATACCATATCGTTATTATCAGATAAAATCCCATATCAGCAATTATTCAACAGTATACTGACTAACCCTCCGCTGCAGCTTCGATGATAAAAAATTCCCCACTGGGGAATGATAGGAAGTGATATATATGAAACGCACTAACACAGCTGTGTGGATGGAAAAGTACAATAGATGGCAGATAAAAGTTCAAAAAGACGGACTGAGAAAAACATTCTACAGCAGCACTCCCGGAAGAACAGGGCAGCGTGAAGCTAATGCCAAAGCTGATGCCTGGCTTGATGAAAATGTCATAAATACTCGTCTGAATGTTGAAAAAACAACGGCTGAGTATATCGAACAGCTTAAACTGACCACTTCCAAATCGCATTATATTCAATATGAATACTATATCAATAATTGGATAAACCACAAGATCGGCAGGCTCAAAATCGAAGCACTCAACGAGCAGCATCTTCAAAGTATAATTAACTTTGCATATAACAAGGGTTTGTCCAAGAAAACATTGCAGAATATAAAAGGGTGTATGACATCGTGGCTTAAATTTTGCCGTATGAATAAGTACACTACTCTTTTTCCTGAAAATCTGAGCATACCCAAGGGAGCAGCAACAAAAGAAAAAGCCATTTTACAGCCTGAGGATGTAAAAAAGCTTTTTCTTTCTGATGTTACACTAAGAAAAGGTTCAGAGCAATATGATATTTATATTAACGCATATCGATTCCAAGTATTGACAGGAATGCGACCGGGCGAAATTATCGGCTTGAAATGGTCAGATATAAAAGGAAAAGATGTTAACTTAAAGCGTTCAATTAATGTTTATGGTGAAGTGACTAAAGGCAAAAATGATAATGCTCGCCGAAGTTTTCAATTAACCGATTTTTCACAGCAAGTCCTTAACGACCAAAAGGAAATGCTTAAACAAAATGGAATAACTTCTAATTTTGTGTTTCCAAATGAATATGGTGACAATGTTGCTGAAAAAACATATTATCAAAGATGGCGTAAGTATCGTGATTATAATAAACTATCTGCTAAAACCACACTATATGAGTTGCGTCACACTTTTGTGTCAATAACCAAATCTCTTCCTGAAGGGTACCTCAAACAACTCGTAGGGCATAGTAAGGATATGGACACATATGGTGTATATTCACACGAAATAAGCAGTGATAAGGATACTGCTGCCAAAATGATTCAGGATATTTTTGAGGGACTTATAAACGATCAATAAGAGATGAAATAACCCAATTTATAACCCACTTATTTATTTTATAAGCATAAACTGCCTGACATTATTATCAATAAAGTGGCTTTAAATCAAGCTTATTGCTTAAATGCAACATTGATTTTTATAAAAATAAAGAAATGTACTCTTTCGAGTCCCTTGCAGCGCACCATAAAAACCACGTAGAATTTTCTGCGTGGTTTTTATTTTTTATAATGTATTTTATAAAAATAACAGCCCGCTCTCAGATATCCGAGAGCGGGCTGTTTTATATCACATTCTCACTTCGCTGTCAAAAAATTTCTCCTGAAATTCCACTTGCCTGTAAATTTCCTCTTTGGTAAAGCTCATGCCCTCAGGAGCAGCCACCCACTTTTCTTCCATATCATCAAAGCGGTGGATAACGGCAATTATCCTGCCCGTGAACTCGCTGAGAGGCTTGTCTGCGCCCAGCACATATACGTCCTGATCTTCGCCGTCAGGGGCGATCATGCCATCGACATAGCCGTAGTTTACGGGATAAACATAACCGTGCTTCGGGTGACAGCTGCCCATGGGTCGGTCAATCTTCACGTTTACCGTCCTGCCGATGATGTCATATTTCAGGCTCTTGCGGTAAACCCTTGAAATTTCTCCCGAGACGGACTGCATTTCCTCAAAAAACTCATAGCCGTATTTTTCATACAGCCCCACATGGTCAGTGGATATATAGACAAACTCCCTGTCCTCGCTCCGAGCTACTTCCTCCGCATAGCTTAGCAGATAGCCTGCAAGCCGCTTTCCACGATACTTGGGGAATGTATATACAAAGCCTATCCACGGCGAAAGCTCCGTGGGCTGAATGTCGTCCTTGTCCGCAAGGGAGCAGAAAGCCATAAGTTTTCCGCCCTCGGTAAGCATAAGCACCCGTGTGCTTTCACCGCAGAGAGCTTTCAGGCTGCCGTCACGGAGAAGCTCATACAGATATTGTCCCGCTCCCCAGTCCGACTGCTTTATTTGCGAAAGATAGCTGCCTTGGTCGCCGCATCTGTAGTATTCGATGATCTTCATGCTGACTCCTTTAAATAGTTGTAAGAGCTTTTCAAAGGAACATCGGAGGCCGAGCGTGCGTTCTTTACTTAGCGATCCACTCTTTTATAGCCGCCGAAAGCCGCTTGTCAATATCTTTTCTTGTTGCCTCGCACTCGTTGGGATATTCCTTTGCTGCCCTGAATACAAATTTGAGCACAAATTTAAGTCCTACGGGAAGAGCTGTTCTGAGCAGGGATTCGGGCAGGACAAAATGAGTTCCGTGCTCATAAACGATTGCCTCATAGTCGCAGCTGTGAGGGTGTTCCTGCAGTCTTTTATCCATACGGCGGATATATTTTCCCGTCTCCCAGAAGCTGTCGTCCTCTGCTCCGATAAGGATAAGCTTGCCCTTGATGTTCTCGATCTTTATCATCTCTTCTTCGGTGTGCTCTCTTGCCTTTTCCGAGTCGATAAACAGTTTTGTGCTGCGTGTTACATCGCCCGAGCCCTTGGTTTCCTCTTCTATTATGCGATAATATTCGGGGTGCTGATAAACGAAAGGCATATAAGCAATAGGCTTGCCTTCCCATGAAAGGGTGGAGGCATTTGGAATGGGCCATTCCTTGCAGCTGTCCTTTTCGCCCTGTTCAAATCCCTGCCAGATGAAATCACTGGGAGTAAGCCCGAAAGTCAGTGTGATGTCGGGATAGTATGAAGCCGCAGCTATGGAATCCATTCCCGCAGTGCTCATTCCCATTATGCCTATCTTTTTGTTGCCGTTGCTTTTAAGCCATTTGATAGCAGTTCCTATCCTTTCCAGAGGATAGTTAACGTGGCTGTAGTTTTTTACGTCAGGTGACATACACATAACATTTACACCGTTTTTGTGCAGCCATTTAGCGCCGCATTTTGCCATGTAATCATTAGGGTCGTCACCGAACAGTCCTATCACCGCATTGTCCGCACCGTTGGGATTTATATAATATGTACCGTAAAATCCGTCATTGCTGTTTGAAAAAGTTATTTTCTTCATAATGCACTCCGATCTGAAAGTGATTATTAGCTAATGCTTACTACTTTCAGCGGATATTATAGCATAAAAAATTCTGCAAGTCAAATAAGTTTGACTGCTATTACAATTATACAGTCATCAGTACGGATAATCAAATATCTCGCACTCAGGGTCAAGCAGCTCACGGCGTTTCCTGAATGCGTCAAGAACAGGTCTGTCCATGTACTGGGCGATGCGCAGAACGTGATAGACCTCTTCGCCCTTTATGCGCAGCTTGATGTTAAAGCGCTGTACCGTCATGCCCGAGATATCATCGGTCTCAATGTAAGGCCCCACATAAATTATGTCGCTGTTTCTGAAAACAAACTGGTTTGCGCCCATATCGCAGTAGATAGTGAAAATATCTCCCACATTCAGCATACGCATATCGCCTCGGAATATCTCGCCCTTGTAATAATCTGCGTTGAACTCATCACGGGAGCAGCCGCATTTGTCTATAAGCGCTGTGAGCCTGTCAAGATGACCCGTTTTTCCGACTGTAAGAGCATTGGGAGCAAGCTCCTTTTCAATAAGCTGCTTGGGGTCATTTTCCCCACGGTGAAAGGCATATGCCTCACGAACCTTTTCTGCTGTATATCTGGTCAGTGGATAGCTTGGGCTGTAAAATGTCTTGTATAGGTTTTTGAACATAAATAACATACATATTCCCACTGCAGTGCAAAACAGACCGAAGCCGATGCCGATATACACCGCTTTGATATCCGCATCGCCGGATTCATATACGCATATGCCGATGAAAACGCCGATACCTCCGCAGAGTATCATCAGCGACAGGGCAAGTATTCCCTTGAAAAGCGATGGCCTGTCCTTTAAAAGCACCCTCAGCCCCACGATTGCCAAAAGTATCGTAAGTATCACGCCGCCCACAAGCAGCTCAGAATTGCCCGATGAAATGTACTTTGATATTGATATGATGAGCGACAGCACCGATGCCGTAAAGCAGCCTGTCGGAATGAGCTTGCTGTTCATTTAAAATGTCCTTTCATGGTCACAGTAACAAAAAGCTCCCGAAGCCGCAGGGATTCGGGAGCTGATTTTTCGGGTGTGTCAGGTCATCTGATGTCAACGAAGCCGACCTTGCGGTAAGCCTTGGACATAGTTTTCTGAGCAATTCTTGTTGCCTGCTCTGCGCCCTTGGTGTAGCACTCCTTGATGTATGCCTTGTCAGCGATAAGGCGTGCATATTCGGTGCGTACAGGCTCCAGATGGTCAGCCACAGCCTCGCCTACAGCGGTCTTGAAGTCGCCGTAGCCCTTGCCGTCAAATTCCTGCTCTATCTCGTCATAGTTCTTGCCAGTGACAACGGAATAGATGGTCATAAGATTGTTTATACCGTCCTTGCCCTCAGCGTATCTTACCTTGGAGTCGGAATCGGTGATAGCCTTTCTGAACTTTCTTACAATGGTGTCCTTATCATCAAGAATGTAGATGCAGCCGTTCTGATTTTCGTCGGACTTGGACATTTTCTTGGTGGGGTCCTGGAGGCTCATTACCCTTGCGCCCTTTTCGGGAATGTAAGGCTCGGGAATCTTGAACAGCTCGCCGTACTTCTGGTTGAAGCGCTGAGCAACGTTTCTTGAAAGCTCAAGGTGCTGCTTCTGGTCTGCGCCGATGGGAACCAGGTCAGTCTGATAAAGAAGAATATCGCCTGCCATGAGCACGGGATATGTGAACAGACCTGCGTTGATATCGTCAGGGTGCTTTTCGGACTTTGCCTTGAACTGTGTCATTCTGGAAAGCTCGCCGAACTGTGTGGAGCATGAGAGCACCCAGTTCATCTCAGCGTGGCACTTGTTGTGGCTCTGAATGAAAGCGATGGACTTCTGAGGGTCAACGCCGCAGGCCATGATGAGGGCATATGCCTCGATAGTATGCTTTCTCAGCTGAGCAGGGTCCTGCTTTACTGTTATAGCGTGCATGTCAACGATAGAGTAGATGCAGTTGTAGTCGTCCTGGAGCTTGCCCCAGTTGCGGATAGCGCCGATGTAGTTGCCGAGGGTGAATGTGCCTGTGGGCTGTATTCCGCTGAAAATTATCTTCTTTTCCTGTGTTTCCATGGTTATTTATCCTTTCAAATCAAGATTTATCAGTCAAACATCTCGTGGGTGAGAGCGCCCAGTATCTTGCAGCCCTCAACAAGCTGCTCGTCTGTGGGTGTGGAGAAGTTCATACGGAAGCTGGTGGTGGGCATTGTGTCATCGGTAAGGAATGCGTTGCCGGGAACTACAGCTACCTTTCTCATAACGGCTTCCTTGCAGAATTTCTGCATATCCGCACCATCGGGAAGAGTTCCCCAGATGAACAGACCGCCCTGAGGCTTGGTGACAGTTACCTTGGGGGAGAAATACTTCTCGATGCTTTCAGCCATGATTGTGTATTTTCTCTTGTATATCTCACGGAGCTTTGCAATGTGAGCGTCGAAGTCGTACTCGGTGAGTATTCTGTGGCATATCATCTGAGCAAGGATATTGGAGTGAACGTCCGATACCTGCTTGCATACTACTATCTTGGAGATTATCTCGGGAGCAGCTGCAACAAAGCCAACTCTCATGCCGGGGGAGATCACCTTGGAGAAGCTTCCTGCGTAAATAACTCTGCCCTCAGTGTCAAGAGACTTGATCGAGGGGATATCCTCGCCTGCAAATCTCAGTTCGCCGTAGGGGTTGTCCTCAAGGATAATGAAGTCATACTTGCAGGCAAGGTCATAAACAGCCTTTCTGCGGGCAGCGGACATACATCTTCCCGAGGGGTTCTGGAAGTTGGGGATAACATAAAGGAGCTTAACGTTCTTGTTTTCCTTAACAGCATTTTCAAGGTCGTCTGCCTTGATGCCCTCATCGTCCATTTCGATTCCCACAAGCTTTGAGTTGTAGGACTTGAATGCGTTAAGGCAACCTACAAAGCTGGGGCTTTCGCATAAAAGTGTGTCGCCCTCGTTGAGGAATACCTTGCAGGAAAGCTCGGAAGCCTGCTGACCGCCCGATGTGATGATAAGCTCGTCCTTTTCGGGAACGAAGGAGTGCTGTGAAGCAAGTCTTGCCTTTACTGCATCACGCAGGGGAGCATAGCCCTCGGTAACGCTGTACTGGAGAGCTGCGATGGGGTTCTTTTCCAGTATATCGGCAGTAATGCGGCGGATCTCCTCCACAGGGAAAGCATCGGGGGCGGGATTTCCTGCCGCAAATGAGATTATGTTGGGGTCAGATGTCATTTTAAGTATCTCTCTTATAGCAGAGGGTTTAAGGCTTGATATCTTATCGGAAAATGTGTATTTCATAGAATATCTCCTTTTATCAGTATATGTATAAACAGATTATACCACATATTCCCGAAAAACGCAACATATATTTTTATATGGACTTGCTGTAGGGGCAAATTTTTGATGTTGTGACGTTTCGGGAGTGATAAATTGAAAAAACAAGGCTTTCTTTACGGTTCCGCCGTGTTAATGGTCTCAGCGCTGATAGTGAAGATAATGGGCGCAGTTTTCAGGATACCGCTGGCAAATATGCTGGGCGGTACGGGCATGGGATATTTTTCGGCGGCATACGGAATTTTCATGCCCGTTTATGCTGTGTCGGTAACGGGGCTGCCGTCAGCTGCGGCAAAGGCTGTGGCTGCTGCTGAGGCATCGGGCAGGCACAGTGCAGGGGAGATAAAATCTGCGGCGCTGAGGCTTTTCGGAGCTGTGGGAGCAGCGGGTACACTTATAATAATTATAGGAGCATATCCGCTGTGCAGATTTGTTTCGGGGGATATAAAGGCATTGCCCGCCGTTATGGCAATAGCCCCCTCGGTGCTGGCAGGCTGCCTTGTTTCCGTTTACAGGGGATATTTCGAGGGCATGAGAAATATGTATCCCACCGCCGTTTCACAGGTCATAGAGGGATTTGCAAAGACCATATTGGGACTTGCCCTCTGCGGCGGCTGCATTTGGTTTGCCAAAAGTTACCCCGAGGATTTCCTCAGGCTCACGGGCTGCACGGGCAGGGGAGTGACGGCTGAGGAAGCGGCTGTGCCATATGCGGCTGCGGCTGCCGTTATGGGCGTAACGCTGTCCTCCTTTGCGGGGCTTATCTATATAATGATAAAGGGCAGGGGAAAAACTGCCGTCTGCCGACGCAGGGAGATAGACCGTGAGCTGCTTAGAACTGCCGTTCCCATGGCGGCAGGGGCGCTGGTCATAAACCTTACCTCCCTTATCGACCTTGTGACCATTATGCGCTCCCTCAAAACGGTCATTGCAAAGACACCGTGGGTGTTCTCACACCTTCTCGGCTCGGGGATATCTTATAATGATATGCCAAATTTCATTTACGGCAGCTTTACGGGGCTGGCAGTGACGCTTTTCAATCTGATACCATCACTTACAAATATGCTTGGAAAAAGCATGCTTCCTGCTGCTTCTGCGGCAAAGGCTGCGGGCGATGACAAGCGGCTGGGTGAATGCTCCGCAGGGGTGATATTTGCGGCGGCTGTCATATCCGTTCCCGCAGGTCCGGGCATTTCCGTCCTTGCGGAGGAGATACTTACGCTCCTTTTCTCAGGCCGCACGGTGGAGATAGCCGTGTGCGCAGATGCCATGAGGGTTCTGGGACTTGCCGTGCCCTTTGTCTGCATATCGTCAGCGGCGTTTTCGGTGCTCCAGGCGGCGGACAGGGCGGATATCCCCGTGAAGCTCATGGGCATAGGTGCGGCGGTTAAGCTTGCGGGAAACCTTATCCTCACATCTGTCCCGGGACTTAACGTTACGGGAGCGGCTATAGCAACACTCATCTGTTACATTGTTATCTGCGTCATGTCCCTTTGGGCGCTGGCTTCCCACGGCGGTCTCAGACTTCGGCGGACAATGGGGATTTGTGCGAAAATATTCGCCGCAGGAGCGCTTTGCGCAGCGGGAGCGTTCATCACCGCAAAACAGCTCCCCGCAGGCTCTCATATAATGATAAAAACCGCCGTTTCATGCCTTACGGGAGCAATAATTTACATATTAAGCACATATTTTTCGGGCGTAATTACGAAAAGTACGTTAAAAATGCTGATTTCTTGAAAAAATTCAAAAACCCACTTGAATTATTCGGATTTATCGGTTAATATATTAAAAGGACGATTTCAAGCCGTTTGGGGCTTGAACTTTTCCAATCCCGTGAGAGGAAGTCTTTTAAAAATGGATTTTGAATTCAAGGACAGATATGACATAAACGATCTGCTTAGGATAATGGAGATCCTCCGTTCCGAAAACGGCTGCCCATGGGACAGGGAGCAAGATCATAAGTCCATAAGAAAGGATTTTCTCGAGGAGACATATGAGGTCTGCGAGGCTATCGACCTTGAGGACAGCGAGCTTCTCAGGGAGGAGCTGGGCGATGTTCTGCTCCAGGTGGTATTCCACGCAAGAATTGAGGAGGAACAGGGCAGATTTACATTTGCAGACTCTGTAAATGATGTTTGCCGGAAGCTTATTGTCCGTCATCCCCATGTTTTCGGCGAGGTAAAGGTGAAGGACAGCGAGGACGTTCTCAGAAACTGGAACGACATCAAGCAGAAGACCAAGGGTCAGGAGACCTATACCGAAACTCTCAGGAGCGTTTGCGGCGCTCTTCCCGCTCTTATGAGGGCGCAGAAGATAGGCAAGCGTGCGGAGCGTGCAGGCATGGATTTCCCCGATGCCGAGGCAGCTTTGAAGTCCCTTGAAAGCGAGATAGGAGAGGTAAAGGCAGCATCGGCCGAGAATGAGGCTGAGGAGCTGGGCGATATGCTCTTTGCGGCTGTAAATGTTGTCCGCAAAAAGGGCTATGACGCTGAGGAGCTGCTTACCCGTGCCGCAGATAAATTCGTTGACAGATTTGAAAAGACGGAAAATATGGTTCGCTGTGAAGGGAAGGATATGCGTTCCCTTGACATAGATACGCTGGACGCTTACTGGCAGAAAGCGAAAAATCAATAAATAAGCGTTTTATGCGCTAAATTTTATGGAGGTAAAGACAATGACAAAGGCAGATCTTATCAACGCAATCGCAGAGAAGAGCGAGCTTTCCAAGAAGGATTCCGAGAAGGCTCTTAACGCAGCAGTAGCTTCCATCACAGAGGCTCTCACCAACGGCGATAAGGTACAGATCGTAGGCTTCGGTACTTTTGAGGTAAGAGACAAGAAAGAGAAGGAAGCAATCAACCCCAGAACCAAGGAAAAGGTTCTCGTTCCTGCAAGAAAGTCTCCCGCATTCAAGGCAGGCAAGGCTCTCAAGGACGCTGTTGACGTTAAGTAATTGCAAACATATGCTCTGCGCCGTCTGAATAAAGCGGCGCAATTTTTTTATGCGGAGGACTAAATATGAGACTGGACAAATATCTGAAAGTGACACGGCTCATCAAGCGCAGAACTGTGGCAAACGAGGCGTGCGATGCCGATAAGGTACTTGTGAACGGAAAGGCTGCCAGAGCGTCATATGACGTGAAGGTGGGGGACATCATCGAGATCTGCATGGGCTCAAAGCCCCTGAAGGTCGAGGTGCTGAACGTTTCCGAGTATGCCACAAAGGAAAATGCTTCCGATAACTACCGTGTGATCGAATAAAAAAGATGGCTGCCGAGGCAAAGGTTTCGGCAGCCGCCTTTTTATATTATTCACAAGTATGCAAAAAAGAGGGTAAAAGTGACAGTAATCTGCATAATATTTTTCGTAAACCGTTATGCTTTTTAGTGGGGAACGTCAGAAATTTATGACGGGTTTATACCTTATTGCGAAGAATTGTCTGTCACATTGCTATAAAATGAAAATGCTCTCTTGTGCAAAACAACTATTTTTTTCGTATCTTGAATAAAAACCATTGACTTTTTGGTGAAACGGTTGTATATTTAAATCACTGGAAGCGAAAACGTTTAAAGCGGGTTGCGCTTAGTCAAGGTGTTCAGAACCTGTAAGATATGTGTCAGTAATGTGTGCATATTTTACAAACGGCTTCCGGTCAGACTTATGAACCGGGGTATCCTTATTATGGTTTCAATCAAAGATATTGCAGCGGTCTGCGGCGTTTCGATTGCTACTGTCAGCAAAGCGCTCAATGACCACAAAGATGTGAGTGAAACCACAAAGCGGACTGTGCAGGAAACTGCAAAGAAGATGGGATATTTCCCCAATTCCCAGGCAAGGGCGCTGAAAACGAACCGTACATATAACATCGGTGTTCTTTTCACAGAACAGACGAACAGCGGTCTTACCCAGAACTATTTTGCTTCGGTGCTCGACAGCTTCAAGAAAGAAGCCGAGTCCGAGGGGTACGATATTACGTTTATCAGCGGAAATATCGGCGAACGGAAAATGACCCCGTATGAGCACTGCATGTACCGCAATGTGGACGGAGTGGTGGTAGTCAGCGTTGATGATTACGTTGACAAGAGCACTCTTGATGAGCTTTTTGCAAGCAATGTTCCCATTGTCAGCATCGACCATGTGCCTCAGAATCACCTTTCGGTGGTTTCCGACAATGAAACGGGAATGAGGCAGCTTGTGGAGTATATCGCAGGCAAGGGCCATACAAAAATTGCGTATATTTACGGCGATCCTTCAGACGTTACCTTGATAAGAGTAAAGGCTTTCAAGGAAACACTGGTTCGCCTGAATATAAATATCAGGAGCGAATTCCTTTTGCAGGGGCGCTACCATGATACCAAGTGTGCCGAGCTTCTTGTAAAAAAGGTCTTGTCTTGCAGCGACAGACCGACGTGCATCATTCTGCCGGACGATTTTGCAGCATTGGGAGCATTGAATGCATTGGAGGAGCTGGGGCTGTCTGTTCCGGAGGACATCTCCATAGCGGGATACGATGGTATCGTGCTGTCACAGGCTCTGAGGCCGAGGCTCACAACTATCAGGCAGGACACCGATAGATTGGGATCCGAAGCGGCGAAAAGACTTATCTCACTGATAAACAAGGAGATTTCCGCAAATGAGCCTCCGCTCATAATAAAAGGAAATCTGCTTGAAGGAGCATCGGTCAGAGATCTGAACCGATAAAAACCACGCTATTATATTTTAAATTTTAAAATATAATATATCATTAAGGAGGAAAAACCAAATGAAGAATTTAAAGAAGACTCTTGCAATGATTTCATCTGTTGTAATGGCTGGTTCCATGTTCGCTGCTTGCGGCAACGACACAACACCTGCTACCGATTCCGCAGCTGATACTACCACTGCTGCTGCAGATGCTGCTGCTGACGATACTGCAGCTGCTGACGATGCTGCTGCTGATGATACTGCAGCTGCTGATGACACCGCTGCTGCTGATACAGCTGCTGACGGCGACAAGCTCACAGTTCTCTGCTGGAACACCGATGATATCGACCCCATGCTCGCTCTCTTCTGCGAGAAGACAGGTCACTCCAAGGACGAGTTCAATGTAAAGAGCTTTGGTTGCGGCGGCGGCGAGGCTGCTGAGAACTACGATGCTTACCTTGCAGACGCTTCCAACGATGCTGATATCATGTTCGTTGAGGCTGACTGGGCTCTCAAGTACATCAATGATGACGACGCTACCAAGCCCCTTTCCGATATCGGATTCACCGATGCTGACTACGCTGACCTCTACGATTATACTCTTGAGATCGGTAAGTCCACAAGCGGCGTTCAGAAGGGCCTTTCCTGGCAGGCTGCTGCAGGCGGATTCTGCTACAGAGAAGACCTCGCTGAGAAGTACCTGAACGTTACAACTCCTGACGATTTCCAGGCTCTCGTTTCTGACTGGGATAAGTTCGTTGATACTGCTGCTAAGGTTAAGGATGCTTCCAACGGCGGAACAGCTCTCACCTCCACAATGGGTGGTGTATGGCAGGTATTCTCCGCTGCAAGAAAGACTCCTTGGGTAGTTGATAACAAGCTTCAGCTCGATGACGAGTGCAAGAAGTTCATCGACCTCGCTAAGTCCATGTACGACAACGGCTACGTTGTTAAGGATCTTGCTCAGTGGAGCACAGACTGGTATGCAGCTGGTCAGACCGATTCCACAATGGGTTACTTCGTATCCACATGGGGCTTCGGTAACTCCATCCTTACTCAGGCTGCCGGCGGCGAAGGCGGAGCTACATACGGTAAGTGGAAGGTAGTAGTTGGACCTCAGCCTTTCTACTGGGGCGGTACTTGGGCAACTGTTGCTACAAGATGCAACAACCCCGAGCTTGCTAAGGAATTCATCTCCTTCTTCACTTCTGACGCTGATACTGCTCGTGCATATGCAGAGTCCAAGGGTGAGTTCGTATCCAACAAGAAGGCAATGGAGGGTATCCTTGCTGACGGTACTTACGCAGGCGAAGGTGTTCTCGGCGGTCAGAACCAGTTCGAAGTTCTCAACGACGTTGCTGCTCAGATCGATATGGCCGGTGGTATCACTGAATACGACTCCACTATCAAGCAGGCATTCAACGATGCTGTAACTCAGTACTGCCAGGGTGCTTACGATTCTGTTGATGCTACTATCGACGGCTTCGTTGACAAGGTTGCAGGTTCTCTCCCTGAGCTCGATTACTCTGATTTTGAATAATCGAAAAGCAAACTGTACAACTGCTTAAATAACTTTTTACATCAATGGGGCAGGCAGATTTGTCTGCCCCATAAATGTAAAAAAAGCACTTTATTTTTTATTTTGAGGGGAGAATTTTTATGGTATCAGGCTCAAACATGAAAAGTCGCTCTATAAGTTATGCTAAGTATGGTTACTTGTTCATCCTTCCATTCTTTATAATTTATGCGTTTTTTCAGATCTATCCACTGTTCAATACATTTTATCTTAGCACACAGAGCAACGGTTCAGTTATAACCGAGTCGGTAGGAACTGACAACTTCAGAGCTATCCTGACCGGTCAGGGTCAGAAGACTGATGATAACGGAAACGTTTATTATGCCGAAACAAGACAGGCTAAGGCTGTAAGAAATGACTTCTTCAGAGTTATGAAGAACACTCTTATCCTCTGGTTCGGTAACTTCATTCCGCAGATCATTATCTCACTTCTGCTTGCAGCCTGGTTCACAGATGCTTACTTGAAAATAAAAGGTAAGGGATTTTACAAGATCGTTATGTATATGCCGAATATTATAACTGCGGCATCAGTAGCGGCTCTCTTCGTAATGCTTTTCTCCGATTCACAGTTCGGTGCTATCAATAAGATGCTTATGAACTGGGGTGTTGACGGCGCACCTTATCCTTTCGTAACAGGAAAGACCCAGTCCCGTGTAATGATCATGATTATTCAGACATGGATGTGGTTCGGTAATACCACCATCATGCTTATGTCCGGTATCATGGGCATCAATCCTTCACTCTTTGAGGCAGCAAACATTGACGGAGCTTCTGCTTCCCAGCAGTTCTTCCTCATCACTATCCCTCTTCTTAAGCCTATCATGCTCTATACAATGGTTACATCCATGATCGGCGGACTTCAGATGTTCGATATGCCTTATCTGTACAATATGGGTACTTCCCAGAACCCCTATACAGAGACTATCGCAGTATTCATCTACAACCACTTCCACAGCCTCAAGCCAAACTACGGTTATTCGGCAGCGGCTTCGGTACTGTTGTTCATCGTAACTGCACTTCTTGGCTCTATCTGCTTTGCTGTTAACAGAGACAAGGACAATAAGGTAAAGGAGCGCAAGGGCTCCAAGGCATTAAAGTCTAAGTTGGGAGGTCTGTAATCCATGAGTACAACTATGGCAGGAACCAAGAGCAATACCAAGGCCATAAAGATCAGAACAGGTCTTGTAACAGCTGTAATGATCCTTCTTGCGATCATCAGCTTGCTCCCTATATATGTCCTTATCGTAAACGCAACAAGAGCTTCCGTTGATATCACAGGAAGCGGCGTTTCACTTATCCCTCATCTCAAGCTTTTTGAGAACATCGGTACCCTGAACGAATGGGCAAGCTCCAATAAGGTACAGTACAATGCCCTTATCGGTTATAAGAACAGTGGTATCATCGCATTCTCCACAACATTCCTTACAGTTCTTTTCTCCTGCATGACAGCTTACGGTCTTGTGGTTTATGATTTCAAGCTCAAGAACGTAGCTTACACCATTATCCTTGCGGTAATGATGATCCCCGTACAGGTTACATCAGTTGGTTTCTATCAGTTCATGTCCAAGCTCGGACTTACCGACAGCTACCTTCCTCTGATCATTCCCGCTATCGCTGCTCCGGCAGTTGTATTCTTCATGAGACAGTCAATGAAGTCCAACTTCCCGCTGGAGATCGTTGAGGCTGCAAGAATCGACGGATGCAATGAGTACAGAACCTTCTTCACCATCGGTATCCCCATGATGAAGCCCGCTATCGCAGTTCAGGCAATCTTCGCTTTCGTTGCTAACTGGAACAACTACTATATGCCCTCTATGATCCTTATTTCAAGAGAGCAGGAGCAGCTCACACTTCCTATGATGGTAAATACCATCATCTCCAACGATAAGCTTGCTGACTACGGTGCTAAGTACGCAGCTATCATGCTTTCCATTATCCCCGTTGTAGTAGTTTACTTCATCTTTTCCAGATTTATCGTTGAAGGTGTTGCACTGGGCGGCGTTAAGGAATAATTCACACAATATATGATTTTATAAAGAGCAGTCAGCTTTGGCTGCTCTTTTTTATTGTGTAAAACTTAACAAAAATATAACGCTAAATTGGCGTACTTGTTTGAAATGCTGAAAGTCTTGCAGGGCTATTGACAAATCTGTACAATAATACTATAATAAATCTATAAAATAATTATGAACTACTGTGGGAATCAATATCATAAGAAGTTTTTAGGAGGAATAATGATGGCAAGGACAACTAAGAAGGCTGCTGTTGAGACTGTTGCTGAGACAGCTGCTGCTGCAGCAGAGGTTCTTACATACGAGGAGATCGTTGATAAGTTCAAGGCAAAGGTTGCCAAGGCAAAGGCTCCTGTAGATGCCAGAGTTGCAGCTCAGGTAAAGCTTTTCGGTTCTGTTGACGGCATCCTTTATATTCTTATTGCAAACGGCATTGCAGTCGTTGAGCCTTTCGATTACCGTGGCGCTGATATCGAGATCGATGCTGATGCTGATGTTTTTGCAGGCGTTATTGCCGGCAAGAAGGCTATTGAGACCGCTATCGCAAACGGTGACATCAAGATGCAGGGTAATGCGGGTAAGGCAATTATCCTTGCAAAGGCTGTTTTTTGATCGGATAAAGCAAAAAGCGGGTACGATATGTGCCCGCTTTTTTTTCTTATGTAGGAGGGTGCTGTGCTTTATTGTAAGAGAATAGATGACAGTCACGACCGCAGAGCTGTACAGCACAGCGATGGGATCAGCCTGCTGATAAATGCAGTGCGCAGTGAATACGGCATTATGATAACCGAGAGCGATATTTCGTATGGCAAGCTTGGAAAGCCATATCTGCCCGAGTATCCTCGTATATTCTTCAGTATCGCCCATTGCAGCGGTCTGGCAGCGTGTATGGTATCGGATAAGGTCTGCGGCGTTGATGCCGAAACGCTGCGAAAGGTAAGTGCAGGAGCTGTAAAAAGAGTGTTTTCTCAGGCGGAGAAGAAGCTTATATCCTCTGCTCCCGAGAGCGACAGAGATATTATTTTCACCACTCTCTGGACGTTGAAAGAAGCCTACTCCAAGGCAGACGGCAAGGGACTTGCAGCAATGGGTGAGGCGCACTTTTCACTCAACGGGGATAATATCATTTCCGACACAGCCCTTTATTTCAGGCGATTTTTCCTTGACGGATATGTGATATCTGTCTGCTGTTCGGAGAATACGGATATTCGGCTTAAAATTGTATAACAAAAAAGCTTTACAGGTTTGAGATCTGTAAAGCTTTTTATATCAGTTTGATCTTCTGTTCAGGATCACAAAGCTTATAATGTTGATGATAATTATAAGGCAGGCAATGCTCAGCGCCACAAGCCACTGTAAGGGGTCAAGCGCCATATGAGGATAAATGATGCTGCATATCACTGTTACGATTATGCCCGCTGCAAGGGCTATCAGACCTGTTTTGTAATGTGCAAACGGAATAAATCCGCCCACCAGGTCGTCCTTGTCGGTCAGAGACGATGCCGAAACTATAGCCATCATAAATACTGTGATAAGGAAAAGTCCCGTAAGCAGGGGAGCCGATTCGGTCGCCGTATCAGGCACCGAAAATGCCTGTATTGTAGTATCAACTTCTTCATAATAATCGTACTGATTAACAGTGGAATAATTGCTGTAAACGCTCTGGATAGGGAAGCTGAAAATAAAGAAGAATCCTATTATCACGAACATTATGCTGTTTATGGCGCACATTGACTTGTGCTTTTTGTCCCAGAGGGAAAGCTTTTCTTCGGTGAAGCTCTTGCCGCTGGGGCAGGCTGTCATATCGGAGAGAACCGCCGTCAGCACATATATCACCGCCAGCTGAATGCAGCTGTAAGGCGAGCCTGTGACGCTGACAATACATATGACCGATATTGTTCCCACGGATAATGAGGTTGTGAGCCTGATGACTGCCATATTTCTCAGGTATTTCATAGCCTCCGTGCTGTGGGTCACACGACAGGCTTTTTTGATAAGCTCCTTGCCGCTTGCCTTGAAGGTGCGTCCCGCTATTATGTAAAGCGAAGCGGATATGCTTTCCTTTGATGTTATGCAGGCAAGAAGCGTGCCGATGGATATCGCCTTTGACGAAATGTTCAGCAGCGGTATGTAGAAATCACCTGAGGAGAATACGCCTCCGTCCCTGACATACAGATTTATGAAAGCGTATGCGATGCCTGCCACAGCAGCCACCGTGCTTCCTATTCCGCCGATGTCGCCAAGGCTGCCCATTAGACGTGAATCAAGAGCTTTTTCGTTCTTTATCATCATATCCAGCGAAATTTCTCTTTTTTTCAGCAATGAATACTTGGTGATCCCGAAAAATATCACGATGAGCGCCGCAGCGGTCACATCTATCATATATCCGAGATCTTCGGAACCCATAAAAACAGCCACAGCTGCGGGTATCACAGACACCACCGAAAGCCATGTGTATCTGCTGTAAAATGTACTTGTCAGCGGTGAAAAGCTTTGCTTTTCGCTTTCGCCGTTTGTAGTATTTTCAGGCATTAAAAACGTCCTTTCCTTGTAGAATAAATGCGCATAGAAAAAAGAATTGTCTGAAAAAACAGGCTGTTACCTTGATGCACAGCATATTTATCCAAACATACATAAAAGATTATTTAATTATTATAACGTATTTTTACACTAAAGTCAATGGATTTGGAATAAAATCATTGACAAGCAGGGTAAAAAAGTATATAATTTATCATAAAGATGTCATTTGTAAAATTTGCATTTACAGAAATTTATCAAAATGATATCCGACATAAAGCAAATTATAAGGAGCAGTCTTATGGGTTTCAAAGAGCGTCTGAAAAGTATATCGGAAAATTCAAAGGTATGCAATATTATACTTGCCGTTATAGTAGTCTTGCAGATAATGGTGGTTTCCTACTATTTTATATTTGAAAAGGAAGGCTATCACAGCGATGAGGTCTGGAGCTACGGCCTTGCCAATTCCTTTTATGAGCCTTTTATATACGGCGATACTCTTTCTCAGGACGTTTCCAAGTGCCACAAGTGGGTGGACGGCTCTGACTTTCTACATTATCTGACCGTCCAGAAGGGCGAGCAGTTCAGATACGATTCCGTGTGGTATAACCAGTCCATAGATATGCACCCACCCCTTTATTTTACATTGCTCCATACCATTTCGTCGTTCTTCCCCGATACATTTTCCAAATGGTTCGGATATGTGATAAATATTGCAGCCATGGCTGTTGGTCAGGTGTTCCTTTATAAGCTTGGAAAAACAGCATCAAAGTCAAAGGTATTCGGGCTGCTCCTGTGCGTGATGTGGGGATTCAGCTGCGGATTTATCAACCTGAATGTGTTCGTAAGAATGTATTCTCTGGTAACAATGTTCGGCATACTTTATCTTTACTATCACTGTCGCCTTTATTACGGAGAAGGCACGGTAAAATCGAATCTTATTAAAATAGGAATATTCGCATTCATGGGTGCGCTCACTCACCATTATTTCCTTGTGGCTGCTTTCGGAATAGCTGCCTGCTACTGCTTCTATTACCTTTTTAAAAAGCAGTTCAAGATGATGTTTGCGTATGCCCTTACAATGCTGGGCTCTATCGGACTTTCTATTGCGGTTTTCCCCGCAACGATACATCACCTTTTCTTTATGGAGAATACAGAGAGCCGACTTGCTACAAAAATGCCCCTTATCCACAGCTTCAGAAGCTGCGCTTCTATCGTACTCAATGCCATAACCGGCATTAGCATTTCTCCTTTTGCCACATCATGGTATTCATATGTGGTGGTTGCTGTTGTACTTCTGGCAGCGGTATGTATCCCTCTCGGCTTCCTATTCCGCAAGGAAGAGTGGTTCAAAAAAGCCATGGGCAAGGCAGGAGACGCATGGAAATATGTAAGAAAGAACTTTGACTTTTTCTTCCTTTTTGCACTTATGGGCACAGCCTTTGAAATGATAGTCGTTTCTTTGAGCGTTAATATCAATGTAATGCTCTTACACACCGACAGATACCTTTTTGTGGTAATGCCTTGGGCAGCATTCGTTATCCTCAGAGCGGTGTGGTACATTGTAACATGGATAAAGCCCATAAAGAAGTTTGTGGGACCGATCACTGCCGTTGCCGTATGCCTTGCCATAGTCAGCAGCAATCTCCTCTGCACAAAGCGCTACCTTTTTCCCAGCCAGATGATGGGCGAGGGTCTGCTGGAGGATACCTGCACGCCTAACAGCGAGTACATTCTCTGCCTAAATTCCGAGTGGGTCACCACCTGCTTCACCGACAAGCTTATGCACAGCAGCAGAGTTTTCCCAACCACCAACTATTCCTATAGATTTAATTTTGACGAAATGGCAAAGATGGACCTTACCAAGGACTGCTATATTGTCATTGATGCGTCTCAGCTCAAGGCGGCGGACGTTTTCGATGATAAGAACGATGAGGGCAAGGTCACTATCGGCAATGCAACCTTTAATCTTGATGAGGGTGCTTTTGAGGACAGAATTCTTGAGCAGGACGTTATTGACGATTTTGAGCAGAAGGTCTTTCCGGGATACAGGCTCCGGTTCTATTCATCTGAGCGTGTTATGGGTTCTATTATGCACACTTTCAAACTGGTTCCCGAGGACGAATATGTTGACGTGCCCATAATTGACGTTGAGATCGAAGAAGAGCAGAAGGAAAAGGCTGAGAAAAATTGATATTTAAAGAGGTCAATGCTATGGATCCTATACTATACATAATAATTCCCTGCTATAATGAGGAAGAGGTGCTTCCCATTACCTGCGAGATGTTTCTTGAAAAGCTTACTTCCCTTATCGGAAAGGGCAAGATAAGCGATGACAGCCGCATTCTTTTCGTAAATGACGGCAGCAAGGATAAGACATGGGACATTATCTGCGGTCTGGCTGAGCGGGACGTGCATTTCAAGGGCATTTCCCAGAGCCGCAACAGGGGACATCAGAATGCAGTGCTGGCAGGGCTTATGGACTCTATCGACAAGTGCGATATGACAATTTCTATCGACTGCGACGGTCAGGACGATATCAACGCTATGGACGATATGGTGGACGCTTATCTTGACGGCTGTGATGTGGTTTACGGCGTTCGCAGCAAGCGTGATACGGACACATTCTTCAAGCGTGTCACTGCCGAGGGCTTTTACAAGTTCATGTCCGCCATGGGCGTTGAGACCGTCTATAATCATGCGGATTACCGCCTGCTTTCCAACAGGGTCATGAAGGAGCTGAGCAAGTATCAAGAGGTAAACCTCTTCCTGAGAGGTCTTATCCCTCTGGTGGGCTTCAAGAGTACTTCCATTTATTACGAGCGCAACGTGAGAATTGCGGGAACTACCCATTATCCCCTGAAAAAGATGCTTAACCTTGCCATTGACGGCATTACAAGCCTTAGTGTAAAGCCGCTGAGACTTATAGCTTCTATCGGAGTTATAGTTGCTATCATAAGCTTTATAGGCGTTATCTGGTCGGTAGTTATGGCTCTTATAGGTCATACCGTTGCGGGCTGGGCAAGTATGACCAGTATCATCTGCTTTATCGGCGGAATACAGCTTGTCTGCCTTGGAGTTATCGGCGAGTATGTGGGCAAGATATATATGGAGGTCAAGCATCGTCCCAGATATATCATCAGCGAGCGCACAGATGAAAAACGTTCTTGACACGCTTTAAATAGTGTGATATACTTTTATTGTAAGCCGAGGTCATCTTCGGCTTTACAAATAGTATGCGGTTAGCTTTTGCTAACTGATAACAGCTGAAAGGGGAACATAATATGACGGCAGAAATAATAAGAGGTATCCTGATACCGTTCCTGGGAACATCTCTGGGAGCGGCGTGTGTTTTTTTTATGAAAAATGAGTTCCATATCTCCGTGCGCAGAGCGCTTATAGGCTTTGCGGCAGGAGTAATGACGGCGGCTTCCGTGTGGAGCCTGCTTATCCCGTCCATGGAGCAGTCGGCGGATATGGGCAAGGCGGCGTGGATCCCTGCGGCTGCGGGCTTTATGCTGGGAATTGCGTTCCTGCTTATCCTTGATAACATTATCCCTCATCTGCACATAAATGCCGAGCAGGCGGAGGGACCTCACAGCAAGCTAAAAAAGACCACCATGCTCGTTCTCGCAGTGACGCTGCACAACATTCCCGAGGGCATGGCTGTGGGCGTGGTTTATGCAGGCATGGCAGCTGGAAACGGAACCATAAGCGCAGCGGGAGCGCTGGCGCTGTCTCTGGGAATAGCCATACAGAATTTCCCCGAGGGAGCCATAATCTCACTGCCCCTTAAAAGTGAGGGGATGTCAAAGGGCAAGGCTTGCTTTTACGGTATCCTTTCGGGAGCGGTCGAGCCTGTGGGAGCGGTGATAACAATACTTGCGGCGGGGCTTATAGTTCCTGTGCTGCCATATCTGCTCAGCTTTGCGGCAGGAGCTATGATATATGTGGTCGTGGAGGAGCTTATCCCCGAGATGTCCGAAGAGCCTCATTCCAACATCGGCACCATATTCTTTGCCGTGGGATTTGTGATAATGATGATACTTGATGTGGCACTGGGATAATATCCATATGTACAAAGCCTGCAATGTGAGTTTGAAATAAGCTCCATTGCAGGTTTTTTTATTGACATTATCTCCCGATATGATATAATAATGATAAGAACCCGTCTTCACAAGCATATGCGCACGTCTTTTCGGCAAATTTTGCCGCAGACTGCGTTAAAAATCCTTGCCGGGCGAAAGCCCGCCTGCGGATTTTTGCCTACTCTGCAACAAAATTATGCTCGAAAATCCGCACACTTTTCTTATGAAGACAGGTTCTAAAAGTAAACTTGCGGAGGTAAATAATATGTCATCTGGAAAAGCTCTTGTACTTTCAAGCGGAGGTGTTGACAGCACTACACTGCTGGCTATGGCGTGCCACAGATACGGCAAGGAAAATGTGGTGGCTTTGTCTATATATTACGGTCAGAAGCACAAAAAGGAAATGGAAGCTTCGGACAATGTTGCAAAATATTACGGTGTTGAACATATAAAGCTTGACCTTTCAACTATTTTCCGGTATTCCGACTGTTCGCTGCTGGCAAACTCCGATGTGGAGATACCCCACGAGTCATATGCTGACCAGCTCAAAAAGACCGATGGTTCTCCCGTTTCCACCTATGTTCCTTTCAGAAACGGACTTTTCCTTTCCACAGCCGCTAGTGTAGCGCTTTCCAAGGGCTGCACTCTGCTGATGTACGGCGCACATGCCGATGATGCCGCAGGCAACGCATATCCCGACTGCTCTATGGCATTTGTTGAGGCTATGAACACTGCCATTTATGAGGGCAGCGGAAAGCAGCTGAGAATTGAAGCTCCCTTTGCGGGAATGAACAAGGCGGCAGTTGTTGCCGAGGGCAAGAAGCTTGGTGTTCCTTATGAAATGACATGGAGCTGCTATGAGGGCGGCGACGAGCCATGCAAGGTGTGCGGAACCTGCCGTGACCGCCGTGCGGCCTTTCTTGCAAACGGAATAGATCTGTACTGATAAAAGCAGGTGATGATATGAACACCGTCTGCATGATGATAAAAAAGCAGACTGTCCCCAATTTCATAAATCTTGAAACAATGCTCAGGACATATGACCGCAGCGCTCTTGTCTGCGGCGCTCCCGCATGGAGATATGCCTATCATATGATACATTCGGCGGATAAGTGGTTCATTGACCCCTTTGACTTCACCGAGCCGCAGTTTCACGAGGAGGGCATGGACAATCCCGATAACCCCTGCGAGGCGGAACTGAGCGATGAGCTGCTTCTGGATTATGCGGCTCATGTCCGTGACAAGACCCTTGCGTATCTGGACAGCCTTGATGATACCATGCTGAATGAGTGCCCGAAGAACTGTCCTTACACCCGTTTGGAGCTGATACTTATGCAGTTTCGGCATCTGTCAGTGCATATAGGCATGATAAACGGGCTTACTATAGAAAAAACAGGCAGATTCCCCTTGTTTGTGGGTGCGGACGGCTTTGATAAGCTGGAAAAAGGGCTATTTGACGAATAAAGGAGAATTGCGATGAGCAAATTCAGAACTGTTGTATCAGTAATAATTATGATAATTGCAGGCTTCGTTGGCTTTATTGCAGGTGCTTTCCTTAATGACGCTATGGGCGGAGCAATACTTTTTTCAATGATATCGGGTATCGCCTGCATAATCTATACTTTGGATAATCCCCGAAAATAAACCTTGAAAGGGCAGGATCATACAATGGAAAGAATAAACGTATTTGAAAACGGCATTTATATGACCCTTGAGATAACAGACAAAGATCAGCTGAAGCTTCTGCATTTCGGCGCAGAGCCTTTTGACGAAAGTAAGATAAAGGCAAAGGACTATGATAATGCCTTTAATCTTACCGAGATATCACTCTCGGGCTTTGACCGTCCCTATGAGCGCCACGGAATAAAGTACATAGTCACCGCTCCCGGCTATCGCATGAAATATCACGACAGGAAAGACTACAGAAACGACCTTGGCAGGGTGCTTGAATTTGTTACCCGTGACGAGGAGACGGACGTTTTTGTTACCGTGAAAATTCAGTTTTACGACGGCATTTCCGTTGCCCACTTTGTTACCGAGGTGGAGAACAGGGGAGCGGAGGAACAGACCTTGGAGTATGTTTCCCTTTTCAATTACACAGGCATTGAAAAGGAGGGACTTCTTCCCCGTGACGAAAAAATGCTGGTAAAGGTACCTCACAACTCATGGCAGCGTGAGATGGACTGGCAGACCTATACTCTTCCTCAGCTGGGTCTGGGTCAGTCTCAGAAAACAAGCGAGCAGCGCTCCTCAAAGGCTGCAAACTTCACCAACACGGGCAACTGGTCAACTAAGGAATACCTGCCTATGGGATATATCGAAAACACGGAGACGGGCACCTCACTCTTTTTCCAGATAGAGCACAACGGCTCATGGCACTGGGAGATATCCGACCAGTCTGCACATATGTACCTTGCTCTCAGCGGCCCCAACGAGCAGCAGTCCCACTGGTTCAAGACACTTAAAACAGGGGACAGGTTCACCACCGTTCCTGCGGCTGTGGGCGTTTCCCGCGGTTTTGACAGCAGCATGGCTGAGCTTACCCGCTACCGCCGAATGATACGCCGCAAAAACAAGGATAACGAGAGCCTTGCCATCATCTTCAACGACTATATGAACTGCCTTTGGGGCGACCCTACTGCGGAAAAGGAATATCCCCTTATTGATGCCGCTGCGGAGGCAGGCTGCGAGTATTTCTGCATTGACGCAGGTTGGTACAGCGCAGGCATATGGTGGGATAACGTGGGCGAGTGGCAGGAGTCCCGTGAGCGCTTCCCCGAGGGCATGAAAAAGGTTACGGACTATATCCGCTCCAAGGGGCTTATCCCGGGTGTGTGGCTTGAAATAGAGGTCATGGGCATCAACTGCCCCAAGGCAAAGAATGTTCCCGATGACTGGTTCTTTATGCGCCACGGCAAAAAGGTATATGACCGCTCACGCTATCAGCTGGATTTCAGAAATCCCGAGGTTGTCGCTCATGCCGACGAGGTTATCGACAGGCTGGTTCGTGACTACGGCGTGGGATATATCAAGATGGACTACAACATAGAGCCTGGCATCGGCACTGAGATAAACGCCGAAAGCGTGGGAGACGGACTTTTACAGCACGAGCGTGCATACCTCTCATGGCTTGACCGTGTATTTGAAAGATATCCCGACCTTATCATAGAAAACTGTTCCAGCGGCGGCATGAGGATAGACTATGCAATGCTCCAAAGGCATTCTATCCAGTCAACCTCCGACCAGGACGACTACAGAATGTATGCCACCATTGCCGCAAACTCTCCCACAGGACTTTGCCCCGAGCAGTCGGCGATATGGAGCTATCCTCTTACCGAGGGCGACAGGGAAGAGGTGGTGTTCAACATGGTAAACGCCATGCTGCTGAGAATACACCAGAGCGGACATCTTGTATATATCAGCGACGAGCGCAAGGCTCTTGTAAAGGAAGCACTGGACTGCTACAAGAATATCCGTGGGGATATAAAGACCGCCGTGCCTTTCTGGTGCCTTGGACTTTCGGAGTTCTCCGACCCATGGGTATCGCTGGGACTTAAATGCGAAAACAAGCTTTATCTTGCCCTCTGGAGACGAAACAGCGAAAAGAGCGGCATAGTCCTTGACCTGGCAAAATATACCGAGGGCAGAGGCGGAGAAGCAAAGCTCCTTTATCCATCTTTCGGCGAATGTGAGTTTGAGTACAACTCCGAGCTTTCCCGCCTTACAGTGAATATGCCCCGTGAATATTCCGCAAGGCTTTTTGAGATAGAGCTTGACTGAAAGGTGATAATATGAGAAGATCAGACCGTGAAATAACTTCCATAGAGGAAAAGCTTGCCGTGATCGAAAAAAACAAGGTAATGCGCCTTGCCATGGTAGATAACGGCAGACCCTATGTTGTGCCCCTGAACTATGGATATACCTATGAAAACGGAACTCTCACCCTTTATTTCCACTGCGCCGCTGAGGGCAGAAAAATAGATATCCTGAAAACCAATTCAGATGTGTGCTTTGAGATGGACGGTGAGCATAAGCTTGTGGAGGGAAGCACCGACTGCGCTTACGGATACAGCTTTGAAAGTGTCATAGGCAGCGGAAAGTGCGAGTTCATCACCGATGTCGGTGAAAAAATAAATGCCCTGACCCAGCTTATGAAGCACCAGACGGGTGTGGACAGAAAATATGAGTTTGCCGAAAGCATGGTCGAAAAAATATGCGTCTGCAAGATAACGGCGGACGAATTTACGGCAAAAGCAAGAAAATAAAAAAGTCGGACTGCTGCACACTGCAACAGTCCGACTTTTTATATATTTACTCAGAACATAATTACGCTATAAGCGACATTATAAAGCTGTCAATGGCGCTGTATTCATCTTCGGTAAGGTCATAGCTGAAAAGGCTGCCGTCGGTCAGCAAGAAGCAGATGTAGCTGCTGCCAATGTAGATACGCAGAGAATTTCCCTGATCGTCTGCCAGATCTACAATGTATCTGCTGTCGGACGGAACTGCTGTTACTGCCGATGCTGTCTGATCTTCGGTGTAGATGTAAAGCTCTTTTTCAAGGCTGTCCAGATCCTTTATGCCTCTTACCTTTCGGGAGGAGTAGGAGGTCACGCTGCCGTTTTCATCGTCATATCCGCTGACAGAGGGGATTATCACTGCGGAGGAAGAGGCTGCCTTAAAGCCGCTTACTGCTTCCTTGGCGGAGAAGTTTTCTGCCCTTGAAAAATCGGATACCAAAGCTGCGCCCATATCGTCGCTGCTGCCGCTGACACCTTCGCCTGCTTCGGGAAGCGAGGGGGATAATTCACTGTCGTCCTCAGTCTCATCTTCGCTGTCGTTGATATCGGAACCTGTGTAACTGCCTGCGGGGGGAGTGTATTCTGCGCTTTCCAGCTCAAGCTCTTCTTCGACAGCTTCTTCAGGCTCGGCTTCCTGAGCTACGGCATGTGTTTCAGCGGGTGGCTGAGGCACGGGTTCAGCCTTTTTGGCAGGTTCGGACACCTGTGCGTCATGGAACTCGCCGACAACGCTTGCTGCTGTTGTAACGGGAGCTTCAAAAACAGCTATAGATGCTTCGGTAACTTCGGAAGCAGTCTCGTCATGTACGGGTTCGGTAAAATCGGGTATGGGAATGCTGTCTGCACTTGCGATGCTATATTCGTCAACTGATGCTGCCTCGGGAATGTCTGCTTCGGATGCTTCCTGAACGGGAGCCTCTTCTGCGGGGATATCTGCGGTTGTTTCCAAAGCCTGAGTTTCTATTGTGTCTGTAACGATAACTGCGGGGTCTGAATCCTTGTCAAAAACACCTGTCCTGTTGAGCGAGAAAGCAACGGCTACGCAGGCTGCTGCGGCAGCTATTACCGATAAGCTTCTGTAAAGCCTGATATGACTGCGCTTCGGAGCATTTTCCGAGTCTCTCAGCTCTATCATCATTTTCTCGGTCCGCTCCTTGAAATCAGGGGAGATCTTCATTTCCTCCACAGCGGACTTGTATTTATTAGAAAAATCTGACATATTAAAAATCATCTCCCAGCTTTTTCTTTAAAAGCTCACGCCCTCGTGCCAGCTGAGTGCCCACGGTGGCTGAACTGATATGTTTTGCGGCGGCTATCTCCTGGATACTCAGTCCGCTGTAATAAAACAGGTGGATCACCGTGCGGTATTTTTCGGGAAGACTGTTCACAGCTTCCAGAACCGCACGCTTGGTATCATCGAGACCGCTGTCCTCCGTCTGTAATGCGGAGTCTGACAAATTATCCTCTAAAGGTACTGTTTTACTGACCCAGCCTGATTTCAGGTGATTTTTGCACTTGTTCACCGCCGTTCGCAGCAGCCATGCCTTTTCATGGTTGTTGTCCGTAAAGGCGGGCTTTCGTCTGATAAGCTCAAGAAAAACGTCCTGAGCGATATCCTCGGCATCGTGCATAGTTTTCACATATGAATAACACAGCCTGATTATCAGGTCGGAGTAGGTATCAAGCACATATCGGATGTATTCGTCATCAAAGGTACCGTTTGAACCCGAATACATTGTTCCCGTTTTCCTCCTTATTCAGATTTTTGAGGTATGCAGATAGTCTGCACAAGTGCTTCTATATTATAAACAATTCAGAAGCACGATATTTTTCATTTCATACAAAAAATATTATATCAGATACAGGAAATTTTTGCAAGGGCTTGATTTATTCCGATGGGTATAAAAGTGGGGCTGTTACAGCATGACGCTGCAACAGCCCGAGACTATGTTATTTAACCGGAATTGTAAGGTCACCTATCACCACTGCCGAAATATTGTCGGGGTCGATCACATCAAGACACAATATATCAAAATGCTGACTGTAGTATCCTGCGTCGTTTTGGGCAGGAACTTTAGTGCTGTAGGACGAAACAGAGTCAGGCGATATGGTCTGCCCGTCCGTCATAACTATGGAGGTATCGGCTCCGAAAATAAAGTTATTGCTGTTATCCTTTGCAAGATAATTTACTCTTACAGTCAGTGCGGATATGCTCAGACTTTCGATTATTATATTCTTTTCGGCAGTATAAGGCTTGCTGCGGTCACGCAAAACAGCAGGACTGCCTATCTGTATTTCCTTTGTAAGCTTTGGCACATCTTCATTTACGGTCATATCCGCACTGCCTATTTCGGTATGGCTGTCAGAGCCTGAAAATGCAAGGATTATATTGTCCCCGGCGTTTATGCCAAGAGCGGTTGATATTATCATACAGTGTGTTCCGTCGGAAATAATGCTGTTTTTCGTACTGTATCCAAATCGGGTTGTATCGTCGTTTATCTTTGCGGAATGGTAGAACAGCCGTTCTGTTATCTCTTCATCAAACGTTCCCGAAAGCTCGTAGTTTATTATAAGCGACTGACCGTCAGATACCGCATCAAGCAGCCTGAAATCCATATCAGACGGCGCATTTTCGCCCTTGCTCAAATGAACATCTTTCATGCTTACATCGACCTGTGCAAAGGCATCTTCGGAATATGAGGCAGTACCCAACAGATCGTTCAGCCAGCCAAACTTTACCGCCGATACCACTGTTGTGCACATTACCGCAGCCGCACATATGGCAGCAATGACCGTGCCGTATCTGTGTGAGTGTTTTACGGTGCTTTCCGCACGTCTTTTGGCGGAAGCTGCGATATCCTTGTCTGTAGTGATGGTGTCCATTTCTGCTTTTATAATATCTTTCAGTTTATTCATAATCATATTCTCCCTTCAAAAGCTCTTTCAGCGCCTTTTTGCCACGGGAAAGCCTTGTCGTCACTGTTGACTGCGGTATCTTCAGGAGACGGCTTATCTCACTGCTGCTCATATCGTCGTAATAGTAAAGCATTATCACCGTGCGCAGTTTTGTCGGCAGAGAGTGAACGGCTTTTATGATGTCCGAGCGGTCGCTGAAATCAAAATCAACTGCTGCAGCATCAAGCTCATTTTCGCTGTTGTCGGATATGAATTTGCGCCGCCTGAGCTGCTTCAGAGCTGCATTTACGGTAACTCGGATAAGCCATGCCCTTGCGTGTTCATCGCTTTCAAACTCGGGCTTTCGGCGGTAGAGCTGATAAATTGCTTCTTCGGCAGCGTCCTCCGCATCATGCTTTGAGCCGAGCAGCATAAAGGCGTTGGCATAAAGCCGCTGCATATTATCTTTTGCTATGCTGTCAAGATCACTGCACCCCATTTTTTCACCTCCGAGCGTGTATTTGAAAGTACTTTCATAATATAAATCCTTGAAGGGAGTGATTTGTCTCATTTTTTATAAAAAAACGGGAGCAATTTTTTTTGATTGCTCCCGTTGGATATTATATTCGCAGAATTACTTTACAGCTTCAAGAAGTTCAGCTGTCTTGTCGGTCTTTTCCCAGGCAACGCCCAGATCCTCACGGCCCATGTGACCGTATGCAGCCAGCTGTCTGTACTGAGGACGGCGGAGGTCAAGGGTCTTGATGATAGCAGCGGGACGAAGGTCAAATACCTTGTGAACAGCCTCGCTGAGCTTGTCATCGGAAACCTTTCCTGTACCGAAGGTATCGACCATTACGGAAACAGGCTTTGCAACGCCGATAGCATATGCAAGCTCTACCTCGCACTTATCGGCAAGACCTGCGGCAACGATGTTCTTTGCAACATATCTTGCAGCATAAGCGGCACTTCTGTCAACCTTTGTGGGGTCCTTTCCGGAGAAAGCTCCACCGCCGTGACGTGCATATCCGCCGTAGGTGTCAACGATTATCTTTCTTCCTGTCAGGCCGCTGTCGCCCTGAGGGCCGCCGATAACGAATCTGCCTGTGGGATTTACGAAATACTTAGTGTCAACAAGCAGCTCAGCGGGGATAATGGGCTTGATGACCTTTTCGATGATATCTTCTCTTATCTTGTCAAGAGATACTTCGGGAGCATGCTGAGAGGATACAACAACAGTATCAACTCTTACGGGCTTGCCGTCATCGTATTCAACTGTTACCTGAGTCTTTCCGTCGGGACGGAGATAGGGGAGAACGCCTGTCTTTCTTACCTCGGTCAGCTTCTTTGCAAGCTTGTGGGCAAGAGAGATGGGCATAGGCATAAGCTCGGGAGTTTCGTTGCACGCATAGCCGAACATCATTCCCTGATCGCCTGCGCCTGTCTCGTTGTCATCGTGAACATTGCTGTCACGGTACTCGAGAGCCTCGTTAACGCCCATTGCGATATCGGGGGACTGCTCGTTTATGGAAGTGATAACGGAGCAGGTGTGACCGTCAAAGCCGTACTTTGCACGGTCGTAGCCGATGTCGATAACTACCTGTCTTACGATCTTGGGTATATCAACGTAGCAGCTTGTGGAGATCTCACCCATGCACATTACGAGACCTGTGGTGGTAGTGGTTTCGCAGGCAACTCTTCCCATTGGGTCCTCTGCCAGTATAGCGTCAAGAACAGCGTCAGAGATCTGGTCGCAGATCTTATCGGGATGTCCTTCTGTAACTGATTCTGATGTAAAAAGATACTTTGACATTTAAAATCCTCCTATTTTGGCTTTTATAATTTTCGGAAACTTCTTCCGCCTATTAACGTTAGCATTATTTTTCATCAAAAAAGCGCCTGTGAAAAGCTTCACAAGCGCCTTATCATTTCGATTCTGATTTTTTCAATGTGATGAAAAAAATCCTCATCTCTCGGAATTCTCCGCAGGAATTAGCACCTTTTTCGTTATATCCCGAAGGATAAACAATCAGGTTGCCGGGCTTCACAGGTCCAGTACCTCCGCCGCTCTTGATAAGGCATTATCATTATAGCATATAGTTCAGTCAATGTCAAGGGGTTACAGAAAATAACAATTATCAAATATGTTACGAAAAAATCCGCTCCTGAAATTATCAGAAGCGGATATAGCTTAGTGAGGGATAATGCTCAGGAGAACACCCGCTGCAACTGCGGAGCCGATAACACCTGCAACATTTGGTCCCATAGCGTGCATGAGCAGGAAGTTTGTGGGGTCTGCTTCTGCGCCGACCTTCTGGGACTGCCTTGCAGCCATAGGAACGGCAGAAACGCCTGCGGAACCGATAAGGGGATTTACCTTGCCCTTTGTAACAAGGCACATGAGCTTTCCGAAGAGTACGCCGGAAGCAGTACCAACGCCGAATGCTATTACGCCAAGAAGGATTACCTTCAGGAATGCAACGGATATTACCTTTTCGGCAACGGTAGTTGCACCAACGGAAACGCCAAGGAAAATTGTGATGATGTTCATCAGTTCGTTCTGAGCAGTCTTTGTGATACGATCAACAACGCCGCTCTCCTTGAACAGGTTGCCCAGCATCAGCATACCTACCAGAGGCGCTGCGGAGGGAACCAGAAGTGCAATAATAATTGTAACTGCAATGGGGAAGATGATCTTTTCGGTCTTGGAGACCTGTCTGAGCTGAGTCATTCTTACAAGACGCTCTTTCTTAGTTGTGAGCAGTCTCATTATAGGAGGCTGGATAAGGGGAACCAGAGCCATATAGGTGTATGCCGCAAGGGCGATAGTTCCGACTTCTACCTGATAGCCGCCTGATTTTAGCAGAAGGCTGGATACGTAAATGGAAGTAGGGCCGTCCGCACCGCCGATGATAGCGATGGAGCCTGCCTCGTTAGCATTGAAGCCCAGAGCAGCCGCACCTATAAAGGTGAGGAAGATACCTGCCTGAGCGGCAGCACCCAGAAGGAAGCTCTTGGGGTTTGCGATAAGGGGAGCAAAGTCGGTCATACATCCGATGCCGAGGAAAATAAGCGCAGGATATATCTGCAGCTTAACGCCCAGATACAGCATATCAAGCAATCCGCCGTTATGAAGTATATCGCCGAAATTCAGCTCGTGGCCTGCGTCGATATTCCACAGCTCGGGGTGATAAAGACCTGTGTTGGGAAGGTTTGTAAGGAGCATACCGAATGCAATGGGGAGCAGCAGCAGAGGCTCGAACTTGTGCCTGATGGCAAGGTACATGAACACAAATGAAATAAGTATCATTACCACATTCTGCCAGCCAAGAACGGCAAGACCTGACTGTGCTGCCAGATCCTTTATGGTATCAATAAAAAGTGAAAACATACAGACATCCTTTCTTCAGAAGATCACGCTTAAAAAGCACGTGTACTTTCGCCTGCGGCAGCTCTTGCCCAGGCATTTGAACGCTTGGAGACAGCCGAGCGCTTTATGCTGTGTATTCTGAGAGGAGTACCGTATTCCTCACTCATGGCAGCCACTGCTGCGGCAATGACGGCGATAACTTCGCTTTCGTCATCAGCGGCGGGTGCAGCTGTTGTATTGACGGGTGCGGGCTTGCTGCTTTCAGCGGCAGGAGCTTTCTTAGCATTTCCACCTGATTTTTTTGCGCTTAATTTGTCGAAGATCTTACCCATTATCCATACAAGGAAGATAAGAATGATAAGAGCAGCGAAAACTATTGCCAGACCTGAGATAACTACAGCTCCGACATAACTCCACTCCATCTGCATATTATTTCATCCTTTCTGTGAAAGCGAGAACACGCTTCCAAAATAAATACTTATCTTATTATACAATATTTGACTTAAAAATGCAAGAATTTTTTGGCTGATTTGATTTCATTATTTTTAACATATAAAAAATTTTTTGAAATCATCACCTGTTACCCAACTGCATAAAAGTGATATATATTGTAGTATGTGCATATTTATATCAAGGACGAAAATTTTCGGAGATATTTCAGAAGAAATTTCTGTACAGCTGTGTGCATGAGGAAGCGGCGACACGCCGAAACAAATGAAAAGGCTTTGATAAAATAAAAGTTACCGAGCCGCAGATGAAAATGTTAGTGCTGTGTATTCCATCGAGATGGCAGCAGCGACACGCCGAAACTTACGAAAAGGTTTAAACGAAATATGAGTTACCGAGCTGCAAACTAAAAATTTATTGCTGTATATTCCAGCGAGGTGGCAGCAGCGACACGCTGCTTGACTTTTAGGGAGAAAAAAGGTAAAATATCAGTAGAAATAAAATATAAGCAAAGATCTTTTCGGAGGTAATTATTATGTCATTTAAAGAAGTATCGGTTTCCGACCTTTCCTTTAATCCCTTTACCAAGATAGGCAAGGAGTGGATGCTCATTACATCGGGCGATGAAAATAAGTGGAATACCATGACAGCCTCATGGGGATTTGTAGGCGTTATGTGGAATAAGAACGTTATTGAGACGGTTATCCGCCCCACACGCTACACCATTGAATTTGTGGAGAAGAACGATCTGTTCACCGTAAGCTTTTTCGACGAGGAATACCGCAAGGCGCTACAGTTCTGCGGCGCTCATTCGGGAAGAGACTGCGACAAGGCAAAGGAAACAGGTCTTACACCCATTTTCACCGACGGCACAACAGCCTTTGCCGAGGCTTCCATGTACTTTGTCTGCCGCAAGCTTTACGCACAGGATATGGATATTTCACTGCTTGACAAGGAGTGCCATAAGTGGTACGAAAAGGACGCAGTGCATAAGGCATTCATCGGCGAGATAGTTAAGGCATACGTAAAAGAGTAAACTTATGACCCTGTACAGCTGTGCAGGGTCATTTTGTCTGCAAAGAGCATTACGGTTCTGTGCATTTTACAAATTCACATTTCTCAGGGTCAAGATTTGGGTGTGTTTTCAGATACCGCCTTACATATGTCAGCGAGTAGAATTTTTTTGCCAGCCCCTTGTTTACCACCAGAAGCTTGCTGCTGTAAACAAACTTCTTTTCTCCGTCAACGTCCACCTGAATGATATAATACATATTATGTCTGCCTTTCTGAATATATTATGTAGATTATACCATTTTGCCGTCTGATTTGCAATGAAAAGCGTCCTATTGGCCGATTATTGGCACTAAAAGAGTTAAAGGGCGTTAATTATTCATAAATTTCCTATAATATGAACATTTTAAAAATAAAAAAGAAAAGCCCCGATTAGCGTCGGGGCTTTGGCATATGCGGACAGGCCGCACAGCCTTAAATAAAACAAGGAAGATTACGAGTTGTTCTGCTGTCTGCATCAGCAAAACGAGGATATATCAAAATTCCAAAAGTGGAATATGATGTCTTAAACTTCGGGGAGACCAAATTCAAATCCCGCCGCACGGATATTGTCTATCACTTCGGGGAGAATCTGGCAGTTTGTCTCGGAAACGCTGTGGAGAAGATAAATTGCGCCCTTGTGAGCCGCTCCCGATACCCTTTCAAGGCTCTGAACCCTGTCAGGCTGGTCGTTTACGTTCCAGTCACAGTATGCAAAGCTCCAGACAAGCGTTTTGTATCCGCAGCTTTGTACCTGAGCCAGCGCTTTTTCCGAATACTCGCCGCAGGGCGGTCGGAAATACTTCATCTCATAGCCGTAGGTTTCCTTAACATAATCATGGAGCGACATTATCTCTTCCCGTGCCTCCTCATCGGAAAGCTTTGGGAGGGAAGCATGCTTCATGCCGTGGTTGCCGATGATGTGCCCCTCATCGATCATTCGCTGCACAAGCTCCTTGTTCCTCTTGGCGTAGTCACCGGTGAGGAAGAAAACCGCCTTGACGTTTTTCTCTTTCAGAGTGTCAAGTATTGGCGCTGTGAAGCCGTTTTCATAGCCCTGATCGAATGTCAGGCATATCTTGTCGCCGTCGGTAACGGCATATGCACTATAGCTGCCGAACTGTTCATTGAACATCAGCGCACCAACGGGGCAGTTATTTTCATCTACCTCACGACCCTGACCGTATCCGCAAAGGGTATTGTCAGGCTCCTGAGCCGAAACAGCACTGCATGGCAAAAGCATCATTACCGCAGACATAAGGGCTGCTGTCGCCGAACGTATCTTCAATACGCATACCTCCTTTCAGGCAGGATATCTATCATAATAACGCATAAGCGTTTGATAGAAGTATTCCCGCAGGAGGGGACGGATAACCTCGGAGCATTTTGCTTTTACAAGATTATTATACCATCTTTAACGTAAAATACCACTACAATTCGGTTACATTTTGGAACAGATAATTTTGCCTGTTTTAATGCCGTTTTATGGTAAAAAACAAAAACGGCGCATGAAAACTATGCGCCGCAAGCTTTCTTTTTACGCCCCGAGATAGGACTTAACAAGCACCTGCAAAAGCTCATCTCTGTCAATATGACGGACAAGGCTTCTTGCATTGTTGTATGTAGTTATATAGGTAGGGTCTTCGGAAAGAATATAGCCTACGATCTGATTTATGGGATTGTAACCCTTTTCTTTAAGTGCATCGTAAATAAGCGTAAGCGTCTTTTTAAGCTCAGCCTCTTTATCTTCATACACGGAAAAAGTCATGGTCTGCTCATTATTCACAGGTCAGCACCCCTTTCTCAAATCTAAAAAATTTTATACTTGTATTATAACCTAAATTTCTGCAAAATACAAGAGCTTTTTATAAATTTCATATTTTTTTAATGCGCTTCTAATTCTTTCCGCATTACATTATATTCGCCTTGACGGCAGATATTCATATAACTTCTTTAAGAATAAGATATGCTACCGTTGCAAGGGAGTGAGCCTCAACATAATCACGGTCGATGATATAATTGCCTGTTTCAAGCATCTTTTTAAGCTCGGAAACTCTCTCAAAGCCCTCAAGAGCCTTCTGCTTGTCGGGGATAACGAAATAGGACTTCTGCATGATGTGGCGTATCTCTGTTCTGATGCCGTGGGGGATAGGCACTGCGTTGGGATCCTCACTGAATACGCAGGTCTCGGGCATATCGTCCTTTTCAAACTTCCTTGTGATATCTTCAGCGGCTCTGTGACCGAATACCAGCGCTTCAAGCAGGGAGTTGGAAGCAAGACGGTTGTTTCCGTGAACGCCTGTGTGAGAGCACTCGCCGACAGCGTAAAGACCGTTTACGGAGGTCTCCGCATTGATATTTACGTTTATGCCGCCCATAAGGTAGTGCTGGCAGGGGAAAATGGGGATAAGATCCTTAGACATATCAATACCCTGGGTCATAAGGAAATCGTATATCATGGGGAAGCGGTTGCTCAGGTATTCCTTGCCCTTGTATCTGATATCGAGATAGAACTCGTCGCTGTTTGTCTTTCTGCTTTCGAGAATAATGGAGCGGGAAACAACATCTCTGGGAGCAAGCTCAAGGCGTTCGTCATAATTGTGCATGAAGCGTTCCTTGTTGCAGTTGAGCAGATATGCGCCCTCGCCTCTTACGGACTCGGAAATAAGGAAGCATTCTCTTGACTCCTTGTTGTTGTATGCGGTGGGGTGGAACTGGATAAGGGAGAGATTCTTTATCTCAGCGCCCATTTCGTATGCAATAGCGATGCCGTCTCCTGTTGCGATGGCGGAGTTTGTGGTGTAGTCATATACTCTTCCGATGCCGCCTGTTGCGAACACTGCAAACTGACAGGTGTATTCGGTATGAACACCGTCCTTCAGGATATCAACCGCAAAACCGCCGTTTACCTTCTTTGCACGGCAGAGAAGGGCGTTATCGAGAACGGTAACATTGCTGCGCTTCAGAACGGCAGCTCTTATCTTTGCAGTTACCTCTGCACCTGTGGAGTCCTTGTGGTGGAAAATTCTTCTGCGGCTGTGACCGCCCTCGAGGGTGCGGTTAAGCTCACCGTCAGCGTCCCTGTCGAAATCCACGCCGATGTCAAGAATGTGCTGTATCTCCTGAGCAGCCTCGGTAACAAGCACCTTTACGGAGTCGGGGTTGTTCTTGAAGCCGCCTGCAATGAGAGTGTCGTTTGTATGAAGAGTGATATTGTCGTCGTCCACGGGCTTGTAAACAGCAGCGACGCCGCCCTGTGCCAGTGCGGAATTGCACAGCTCAAGCTCACGCTTGCTTATAACAAGCACCCTGAGGCTTTCGGGCAGGCAAAGAGCGGTATAAAGTCCGCCTACACCTGTACCTGCGATAATTATGTCATAATTATTGGGAAGTTCCATGATCTTCATCTCGTTTTCAAGAGAAAACGATACTCCTTTCAATATGGTAAAAGCTGTAATACTGAGCACCGAAGTTTTATTGATGATCGGTATAAAACGACAGCTGCCTATAATTGTTGATATTATACCATATAAATAGATTTTTTTCAATTACATTTTACACGTACTTTTATTTCCATTTAACGGAACAAATATGCAATTTGCTGAATTATCCGGATAATATCTGTCAAAACTTCTGTAATACTAATCCTCAATCAACCTATAGACAAATCCTCGGCTGAAATAAGCCCATTTTTCGTCAAGCTCCCTTGCCGGGCGACAAGCCCGCCTGCAGTCGCTTTCCCAGACTGGTCTTATTTCATCTGTCTGCTTTGTCTATAGAACGATTAAAGATTAGTATAAAATGACATTTTTGAAAGGAACGTGTACATCATGAGCGAAAATATTCTTCATTTTGAGGAGAACAGCAGGCTCGTTCCCTCTGCGTCGGGACAGCTGGATACAATGGGTGCGGCAGCGGCGGGAGCTGCCGTGGGAGCAGCCATGGGAGGAGAAAAGGGACGGATATGCGTTGCTCACAGTCCCTCGGCAGGAGCGGCGTCCCTTGCCATGGCTTTTGCTGCGGGAGCTGCGTCATCGGGCTGTGAATGTGTTTTCATGGGCAGCTGTGCCGCCACCTCTGCGGCGTATGCGGCAGGGATAACAGGCTGCAGTGGCGGCTGTTATGTTCATACGGAGATAACCGCTTCTCTGGGACTTTTTGCGGGGGACGGTCTTGATCTTTACCGCAGCACCGAGGAGCGGATAGAGCATGAGCTGACCGTTTCGCATTTGCTTCCCTACAGTCATTACGGCACTGTTACGAATTTTGACGGGGCTGACCTTATCTATGCCGCAGCAGTATCGGAGCAGGTCATGCCCTTTGAGGGCATTCGTGCGGATTTCTACAGTTCTTCCGAAAGGATACTTTCCGTCTGTGAAAAAATACTTGAGGGCAGAAACGACAAGAACGGCGAGCGGATAGCCTTTCGTATCAGCGGAGACGGCAGGCGCATTTCCGCCTATTCTGAGGAAACGGGCTATGTTTTCCGTGACAGGCTGGTCATGATATGCTGCATGGATATGTTCGACAGGGGAGAGGACTGCGCTGTCTGCGGTTCTGTGCCCAGAGCGCTGGAACAGCTGGCGGAAAGCTGCGGCAGGAAGATCATCAGCTGCGGGAAGAACGTCTGCGATGATGAAAGCTCGCCCTCGTCACAGTGCCTGGAAGCAAGGCAGCTTGCCTCAAAGCAGCTTTTCATGCACGACGGCATAGCTCTGGCATTCAATGTGCTGGAGGTGCTAAGGCGCAGGAAGATGACTCTTAAAGAAGCTGTCTCACAGCTGCCGAAGTTTGCGGGGGTCAACAGATATATCCCCGTGGATAAGCCCTCAGAGCTGCTGGAGAGGCTCAGCGTATCGACAGGGGGAGTGCTTACTGACGGCGACGGCGGCAGAGTTACCGTCCGCCCCGTAAGGACAGGCAAGGGCATTATGCTCAATGTGGAAAGCTACGCCCTTGAAGCCGCCTCCGAGCTGTGCGACTTCTACTCCGAGGTGATAAAGCGCAACGCATATTGAAACACCTTACAAATAAAAAGCGGCTCCTTTGTGCGGTATTGCCTATAGTTTTTTGCGGATATATGTGATATAATAATATGGGTTTGTTTCGATAAAAATAAGAGACCCGCAGAATATGTGTAACGCAAAGAGAGTGTATGCCATGGATTACAAGGTAAACTGGGACAGCGGCGGAGTTTTCGCCGTTCCCGATGCTGCCGCCGAAGCGCTGAGACTGGCTTCGGGCAAGGCGCTGAAAGTTCTTATATATATGCTTAAATACCGCCGTCTCCCCGATGACCCAGACGAGATAGGCGTGACCGCCGAGGATATTGACGAGGCTCTTTCCTACTGGTCATCGGTGGGGGTAATTTACAGGAGCGGCAATGCTCCTCAGGCAAAAAATCAGCCTGCGGCGCATGAGCCTGTCAGGGTGCTGGCTCCGAAGCCCGAAACGGCTGTTCCTGCGGCTGCAATACCCCCTGCCGCTGTGCCTGCCGCACCCGAAAAAGAGGTCATCAGACCAAGAAAATCACTGCTTCCCACTGAGATAGCGGAAAGAATAGCCGAATCTCAGGAGATAGCGCTGCTTTTCAAAAGCGCCGAGGGCAGCCTTAAAAGGGTGCTTACCTTTGACGATCAGCGGACTATCCTGTGGATATACGACCATCTGGGAATGTCTGCGGATATCATAATGATGCTCATAGCCTACTGCTGCTCTGTCGGCAGGACGAATATGGGCTACATAGAAAAAGCTGCCCTTGACTGGCATGAAAAGAACATTGCCACTCACGAGCAGGCGGAAAACGAGATACTGCTCATGCAGAGATCCTTTACCTTTGAGGCAAAGGTGCAGTCACGCCTAAAAATGCAGAACAAGCTCACCGCTTCCCAGAAAAAGTACATTGACGAGTGGGCACGCATGGATATGTCTGTTGACCTTGTGGAGCTGGCTTATGACAAGACCGTTGACGCAACGGGCAAGCCTGCGTTCCAGTACATGAACAAGATACTTGTGAAGTGGCATGACAATAACATTACCGATATGCAGTCGGCAATAGAGTTCGATGAACGCACCAAGCCGTCAAGAGGTCAGGCACCCCGTCAGGCGGCGCAGGGAAGAAGCACTGCTGCGGAAAAATCAGCGCCGTCCTTTGACCTGTCAGCCATAATGGAGCACGCCAGAAACAGCAAGCCTACTGTATAAATAAAGAGGAGTACACAAATGACACGTACAGAGATACGTCAGAAAGCCAACAGCGAAATGGAAAAGCGCCGTCTCAGGGCGGAAGCCGAGGCGGAGGCAAGAACTGCAGAGATATACAAAAAGCTCCCGCAGGTGGCGGAGATACGCCGAATGCTGGCAGGAACAGCTTCCGAGCTGTCTCAGCTTATAATCAGGCGGGGCAATAACTATAAGGAAAGCTTTGAAAAGATAAAGCAGAGCAATCTTGAGGGCAGCCGAATGATAAAGTCCATTCTTAGGTCAAACGGCTATCCCGAGGATTATCTTGAAGTCCACTACAGGTGCAGCGCCTGCAATGACACGGGCTATACGGATATGGGAATGTGCGACTGCATGAAGCGCCTTATCAACAAAATAGCTTCCGAGGAGCTTAACCGCAGCGCAAATATGCCCGATGCGGATTTTGCCCATTTCAGCCTTGATTATTACAGGGGCATCACCGTTGACGGCGTGGACTGCTACGCCAAAATGGCGGATAACCTTGATTTCTGCATCAAATACGCCAACGGCTTTTCCCATAATTCCAAGAGCATTCTTATGCTGGGCAAAACAGGCGTGGGAAAGACGCATCTTTCCATGTCCATTGCAAAAGAGGTCATCAAGGGCGGCAGCAGCGTTATTTACGGTTCGGTGCTGAACCTGCTCCGTGAGATAGAAAAGGAGCATTTCGGCAGAGCCGAGGGGGACAGCGATACACTTTCCGCTCTCTGCGGCTGCGACCTGCTCATTATGGACGACCTGGGAGCGGAGCCGAGAACGCCTTTTTACGAATCTGCGGTTTACAATCTCATAAACAGCAGAATGAATATGGGACTGCCCACGATAGTCAGCTCCAACTACTCCGTTGAGGAGCTTTACGACCATTACAACGAGAGGGTAATCTCACGGCTGTTCGGCTTCTACGAGGTGCTGATTTTTGTCGGAAAAGACATAAGACAGCTGAAAAGGCTTGAAAAATAGGGCATTTGACGGAATGCGGCATATGGGGGCAAATGCACAGATGAGTCGAATACTTCTCTGCTTTTACGTATAAAAATGGCGAATAACCTTGAGTTACCGAGAGACATCTTGAAATACATAAATTTATCTCAGAAATACTAAATATCAGCCGAATATTTATGAATATGAAATGTCCGAAATGTATTGATTTTTGCCAAAAGACGTGGTAATATATTGAACAAGGACTTATTTCCGATGTCAGGAAATAGCGAGACATATATATTAACACTATAATTGCAAAATGAAAGGATGACTCCACGATGAACGAAAAGATCAAGGTAATTATCGGAGACGAGAGCAAGGAATTTGGCTGTATGCTGGCAAACTCACTGAGAGGAAGAGGCTTTTTTGCCGTTACCCGTGACAATGACGGTCTGCTCCTGCTGGAAGCTATCAGAAGTGAGGAACCCGATGTTGTTATAGTTGACAGCATTATCCCGGGAATAGATGCAGCCGAGCTGATAAAGCGCTGCGACAGCTTTGTACATAAGCCCTTTTTCATCGTAACCTCCGCATACAGGAACGTTTTTGCGGAGCGCCAGATAATGTCAATGGAGAACGCATATTTTATGCTCAAGCCCTTTGACTGCGATATGCTGGTGAACGTTATCAGAAGTGCGGCGGCTATGGAAATGGCTCCGGGCGACCCACGCCTCAGCGAGGATATGGAGATGGTAGTTACCGAGATAATCCACCAGATAGGCATTCCCGCTCATATCAAGGGCTATCATTATCTCAGGCAGGCAATACTTCTGAGCTACGATGACCCCGATATGCTGGAGAGCGTTACAAAGCTGCTTTATCCCACGGTTGCAAGGCATTTCAACACCACCGCTTCCAGAGTGGAGAGAGCTATCCGTCACGCTATTGAGACCGCATGGGACAGGGGAGACCTGGATACTATCCAGAACCTTTTCGGCTACACCGTGAGCGTTGGCAAGGGAAAGCCCACAAACAGTGAGTTCATCGCACTTATCACAGATAATCTCAGGCTCAAATATAAGTCTGCTCAGGCAAGAAACAGCGCCGCTGCGGTGAAATAAGTTTTAGAACCCGTCTTCACAAGCATATGCGCACGTCTTTTCGGCAAATTTTGCCGCAGACTGCGTTAAAAATCCTTGCCGGGCGAAAGCCCGCCTGCGGATTTTTGCCTACTCTGCAACAAAATTATGCTCGAAAATCCGCACACATTTCTTATGAAGACAGGTTCTTATAAAAATTCAAGGGGCTGTTTCAGACGATGCAGCAGCCCTTAGTTATATAAGCTTGTAAAAATATCCGCACAAATAAGCACAAAGGTAAAAAGTTTAGTCCACCTTTTCAAAGGTGGCGGGAGTCCAGAGGGCGGAGCCTTCTGGTCGCTGCTCGCAAGCAGCGAAATCTGTTTTCTGACGGTCAATGCAAGTGAGCTTACAGCCGACTGACTAACAAATACTAAAGCCGCCTGCACATTAAATTTAAAATCAAGCAAAATAAAAGTTTCGTTTCAAACCAATCAGAAACTATTTTATGCAGGCGGCTTGAAACCAAGAGACGTTCCGTAAGGAACGGCGATTTTGGTTTCAGCCGACAGGCGAAGGTACACACAAATCAGTAAAATTGATATGTAATTAAAGGGCTGCTGAAGCGTTAAACTTCGGCAGCCCTATTCTTATATTACCAGTATGTAAATGCAAAGCCCGCAAGTGGCGACAGAACTATCATTATCACCGAAAATGTGAAGGATTCAAGTGATGTGAGGGTCGCACGCTGTTCAGAGGGGAACATATCCTGCAAAAGCACATTCGTCCGCACCTGAAGAGCATCATCAGCCACAGCGGCAATAAATCCGCCCAGCGCCATTACTGCGTACATCGGCGAATGCTCCGCAACAATGCCTGCAAGCACCATAACAGATGATATGCAGAAAACGCACCTGTAGCTCAGCTTCGGAAGCTTTGTTATCAGCTTGGAGCCGATTATACCGCCCACTTCCATAAACAGCAGGACTGCGCCCAGCAGGCGGTGGGGGATACCCCTTTCGGGGAGCTTTGCCTGCAAAAAGAAAAGAAGCAGGGTATCAGCAGCACCAATAAGGGAATTTACTATCATAAGCTTCATTGCCCTTTTGGCGCTTTTCATAAATGTAAAGCTTTCTTTAAGGCATATTGCCAGCCTTGCGGCTATGCCTTTTCCATTCTGCCCGGGGGCGGAGGCGTACATCTCACTGAGGGACATGAGGACTGCAATTTGTATCACGCCTGTGATAAGGTCTGTGCCGTAGGCAAGCCTGTGACCGATAGAAAGGGCGAAGCCTGCGCACAGTGTGGATATTCCGCTGCAAAGCCTGTATATCACCAGCTGATCGGACTCAAACCGCTCAAAACGGCTCTCTGCATTTGCGGCTTTCAGTGAGTCATAAGCCAGAGCGTCCCCTGTGCCGGAGGAAAAATTGTAGCTCAGTGCGTGGAATGCAATGGAGAGACACACGGTGAAAAGGTTATCCGAAAGTATCATAATTATGTTGCCTATCATTCGCATGATACTGCTTACGATAAGCATTTTCTTCCGCCCGAAAACGTCTGCCAGAACTCCCGAGGGTATCTCGAAAATAAGGCTTGTGATGTGGAACACTGTCTCGGCGATGCCGATATCCACAAGGTTGTAGCCCCTTGCCGCAAGTATTGCTACCCATGCTCCCGTAAGGGACAGATTTCCCAGCACTGATGAGGCGTAAAGCTTCCGTATTTGTTTTTTGATATTAAGCATAAAAAATCTCCTTAAACTGAATTTGATGATAGTTTAAGAAGATAATGCGCACTATTTATTTGTAAAACTGCTCTGTTTTAAGTCAGCTCAGAGCCTGTTTATGACAAATTTTCTTACAAAAGGGCGCACTATCCCCGTAAAAGGGAAAAACGGAACCTTTCTGAAGCTGTACATTTGTCATTTTCCAAAGCATGATACTGACCTCTTTTATCATTGGTGAATGGTTTACTTTTTTACTATATCACACCCGACTGCGTTTTGTCAAGGGGTTTATCCTTGGAATTATGCTCTTTTTCTCAAAAAAATTTCCCAAAAGTAGTGACAAATGCAGAAAAATGGTTTATAATATAAGTTATGAATATCATAATTGGAGGCTAATATCATGTCAAAGAAACCCTACTACATTACGACCCCTATCTATTATCCTTCGGGCAATCCTCATATCGGTCACTGCTATACCACAGTTGCCTGCGATTCCATTGCCCGTTACAGACGAATGCAGGGCTATGATGTGATGTTCCTTACCGGTACGGACGAGCACGGTCAGAAGATCGAGCAGAAGGCTGCTGAAAAGGGTGTTACTCCCAAGCAGTATGTTGACGAGATCGTTGAACATTTCAAGAAGCTCTGGTCCTACATGAACATCAGCTATGACCGCTACATCAGAACTACCGACGATTATCACGTAAAATCCGTTCAGGCTATCTTCAAGGCTCTTTATGACAAGGGTTATATCTATAAGGGCGAATACAAGGGCAAGTACTGTACTCCCTGCGAAAGCTTCTGGACCGAGTCCCAGCTGGACGAGGACGGCAAGTGCCCAGAGTGCCACAGAGATGTTGTTGAGGCCAAGGAAGAGGCTTACTTCTTCAAGATGTCTCCCTTTGCTGAAAGAATCGAGAAGCTGCTCCTTGAAACCGATTATCTCCAGCCCAAGACCCGTGCTACTGAGCTTGTAAACAACTTCATCAAGCCCGGTCTCGAGGATCTCTGCGTTTCACGTACCTCCTTTAAGTGGGGCATTCCCGTTCCCTTTGATGATAAGCACATTATATATGTATGGGTAGATGCCCTTTCCAACTATATCACCGCTCTGGGATATGCAAACGACGCCTACAATGATTATGACAAGTTCTGGCCCGCAGATGTGCATATGGTAGCAAAGGATATTATGCGTTTCCACGCTATCATCTGGCCCGCTATCCTTATGGCTCTTGATCTTCCTCTGCCCAAGCACCTTGCTGTTCACGGCTGGATAACCTTCAACGGTCAGAAGATGAGCAAGTCCATCGGCAACGTTGTTGACCCAATGGTTCTTGGCGAGAGATATTCTCCCGATGCTATCAGATACCACATTCTCCGTGAAATGGCTCTCGGTGCTGACAGCTCATTCTCCAACGAGATAATGATAAACAGAATTAACTCCGACCTTGCAAATGACCTGGGCAACCTTGTTTCCAGAACCGTTGCAATGGTGGAGAAGTATTTCGGCGGCACTCTTCCTGCCGACAAGAAGTCCGACCCTATGGACGATGAGCTTACCTCCATGGCAACAGCTCTCCGTGCAAAGGTTGACGAGTGCATGGACAACACCACCCTGAACATCGCTCTTGCTGAGATATTCAAGGTAATTTCCCGTGCAAACAAGTACATTGACGAGACTGCTCCTTGGGTGCTTGCAAAGGACGAGTCCAACAAGCCCAGACTTGCAGCTGTTCTTTACAATCTCCTTGAAGCTATCAGAATTTCCACATCTCTGCTTTCCGCATTTATGCCTACCACCATGCCCAAGGTATGGGAGCAGATAGGTGCGTCCGCCGATGATGTTTCCTACGAAAATGCAGCTAAGTTCGGCGTTCTTCCTGCCGATGTCACCGTTCACAGAGGAGAAGTTCTCTTCCCCAGAATCGACGTTGACAAGGAGATAAGCGAGCTTAATGCTCTTATCGAAGCTCAGATGAAAAAGACTCAGGCTGAGCAGGATAAGGACGGCGCAAACCTTGAGCCTCTTTCCGAGACTATAAAGATCGACGATTTCTTCAAGTCCGACCTGCGTGTTGCAGAGGTCAAGTCCTGCGAGAAGATACCCAAGGCAAAGAAGCTCCTGAAGCTCATGCTTGATGACGGCTTCGGCGAGAGACAGGTAGTATCGGGCATTGCCAAGTGGTATGCTCCCGAGGATCTTATCGGCAAAAAGGTAATTGTTGTTGCAAACCTTGCTCCCGCAAAGCTCTGCGGAGTTGAGTCCAACGGAATGATAGTTGCCGCAAGTGTCGGAGAAGATGCAAAGGTAATTTTCGTTGACAAGGATATCCCCAACGGCTCTAAGCTTTCATAAGTTTATACAGAAATAATAAAAGGGCATTGCTATTTTCGGCAATGCCCTTTTTTCATGGGTGCTGTTACAAAAGCTTGCCGCTGAAAAGCTCCCGTGCAAGATGGATAATACTAAGCACCAATTAAAAACTATACAAAAAATTGAGCATAATCTTGCGTATATGGATTATGCGATGATTTTTTGTCTATAGTTTTATTGGTGATTAGTATAACACCTGCAAGCGGGGGTAGCACATAGAAAAAGGGTGTACAGATCACTCTGTACACCCTATGGATATCAGCGTATAAATTACTTGAAGTAACGGTTGAGGAGACCCTGGAATGCCTTGCCGTGTCTTGCCTCGTCCTTTGCCATTTCATGGACAGTATCATGGATAGCGTCCAGGTTAAGCTTCTTTGCTCTGGAAGCAAGGTCAAGCTTGCCCTGAGTTGCGCCGTGCTCAGCCATAACTCTCATTTCGAGGTTCTTCTTGGTGGAGTCGGAAACAACGTCGCCCAGAAGCTCTGCAAACTTAGCTGCGTGCTCAGCCTCTTCGTAAGCGATTCTCTTGTAAGCCTCAGCGACTTCGGGGTAGCCCTCTCTGTCAGCAACTCTGGACATTGCAAGGTACATACCAACTTCTGTGCACTCGCCCATGAAGTTCTGGTTGAGACCGTCGATGATCTCCTTGTCGTCAACTTCCTTAGCGATGCCGACAATGTGCTCGCAGGCAAACTTCAGTCCGTCATCGGAAGCAACCTCTGTGAACTTGGAAGCGGGAGCTCCGCACTGGGGACATTTTTCGGGTGCGGTCTCACCCTCATATACATAGCCGCAGATAGAACAGACAAACTTTTTCATATTTTTTACCTCCGTAATATTATTATCATTATTTTTATCCGATTTGGTATCGGGTTTCTTGCTGTGATATTAATATACCATATTGGTGTAGTTTTGTCAAGGTTTTTAGAAACTATTTTTCCGCTTTTATAAATTTTCAACGTATTGCACAATTTTAATGCCTGCACAATAGTAAATGTGCTTAAATCAAATCCCTGCTTTCTTCATAAAATCCTCTGACTGCATAAGACCTGAGCGGTTGTATCGGTCAAGGATAATTAGCCTGTCGCCTGTGCCGCAGGGGATAGTGTTCCCACGCTCGCAGCAGGTAAGGACTATCCGATAGCCGTATTCTTTCAGCAGGTCATACCCCTCCGACGAGATGTAGCCGTAGGGATAGGCATATACAATGGGGGAGATGCCGCACTTTTCCGATATTTCATCACGGAACAGTGTCAGGTCATGGGAAAAGTTTACCTTGTATTCCTCCTCGGTCTCGCTGCTTTTTCGTGACGCCCCGTTTCGGCAGCCCAGACTGTGCATATCATAGGTGTGGCAGCCGATATCAAAGTGTCCTTCCTTGTCAAGTTCAATGATATCATCGTGCGTCAGATAGGCATAATAAGGATTTGGGTCATTTTCTTTCTCGGCGTTTAATGTGTATGCCCCTACCACGCTTACTGTGGCATACATATCATACTTTTGCAGCAGCGGCAGAGCATAGGTCATATTATTCAGATGCCCGTCATCAAAGGTGAGCAGTATGGGGCCTTCCGGCAGGGGAGTGCCATTATCCACATAGTCGATTATCATATCGGGAGTAACGGTGTTCATGCCCTTGCTTTTGATGTAAATAAGGTCTTTTTCAAATTCATCGGGCGTGATAACGTAGTCGCCTGTCCGTGACGGGTCTGAAAGCACGCTGTGATACATTATCACGGGAAGAGACTGCTCCAATTGAACGCTTCCCTCAGATGAAGCCGTTATTGCCCTGCTGCTGTGGTCTGATATGAAAAACACCGCCGCAGATAATACGACTGCCGCAGATATCACGGCAGCTGCGGATATTTTTACGCATTTGTACATACTAAAAAGCTCCTTGCGCATTAGAATCACAATAGGATTATATGCACAGGGAGCTTTAAATATCAGTTGGAAAACAAGTTACTTTGCAAGCAGTTTTTCAGCAGATGCAAGCTTTACGCAGATGCAGAAAAGCTCCATAGCCTTTGTAAGATCTTCCAAAGTGGGGAAAGAAGGAGAAAGACGAATGTTCTTGTCGTTGGGGTCCTTCTTGTAGGGGAAAGTTGCGCCTGCTCCTGTGAGGACAACGCCGCCCTCCTTGCAGAGACGTGCAACTTCCTTTGCACAGCCGTCAAGGGTATTTACGGAAATGAAGTAGCCGCCCTTAGGCTCGTTCCATGTAAGGATATCAAGGTCGCCCATCTGCTCGGTGAGTATTCTGATAACGGTATCAAACTTGGGAGCAAGGATAGCCTTGTGCTTTTCCATGTACTTTCTGAGGCCGTCAGCATTGCCAAAATATCTTACGTGGCGGAGCTGATTTACCTTATCGTAGCTGATGTTCTGCATTCCCAGAAGCTTGGAGATCTGCTTTACATTGTTCTCGGAAGCTGCGATAACTGCAACGCCTGCACCGGGGAAGGTTATCTTGGAAGTGGAAGCGAACTCGAAGATCATATCCTCGTTGCCGCACTTCTTTGCTTCATCAAAAATGTTAAGGAGACTGTCGTGGTCGTCCTTCAGGTGATGTACGCAGTAAGCGTTATCCCAGAAAATTCTGAAATCCTCGGCAGCGGGCTTGAGAGCTGCAAATCGCTTTACTGTTTCATCGGAATATGTGTATCCGTCGGGATTGGAGTACATAGGTACGCACCAGATTCCCTTAACGGCGGGATCGTTGTTTACAAGCTCCTCTACCATATCCATATCAGGACCCTGAGGAGTCATGGGAACATTTATCATTTCGATGCCGAAAGTCTCGGTGATGCCGAAATGTCTGTCATAGCCGGGAACAGGGCAAAGGAACTTTACCTTATCGCACTTGCCCCAGGGCTTTGTGCTGCCATATACGCCGAACTGCATTGCTCTTGCAACGGAATCATACATAAGAGTAAGGCTGGAATTACCGCCTACGATTATCATGGAGGGGTCAACGCCCAGCAGGTCTGCAAAAAGCTTCTTAGCCTCGGTGATACCTGTAAGGAAGCCGTAATTGCGGACATCAACGCCGTCAGCGTCGATAAGAGAAGAGCTGCTGTTGAGAACGTCGAGCATTGGCATGCTCATATCAAGCTGCTCCTTGCAGGGCTTACCTCTTGACATATCAAGCTTAAGTCCCTGTGATTTGAAATCGTCGTACTGCTTCAGGCACTCGTCCCTGAATGCCTTGAGCTGCTCTGCGGTCATATCCTTCAAAGCCATAACTAAATCTCCCTTTCAATCTCTGTTGATCATCTGCGGCACACACCGCAGTCCACTATATATAATATAACATTTTTTCGGGTTTTGCAAGTGTTTTATAAAACTCCGTCAGATTGTTTTCAAAAAATACACAACTGTCCGTGTGTGACGGACAAAATCACTGCTTATACTAATAATCATTTGTTCTTAGGTTAAATGGTTATTAGTATTAGGAACGCAGTAAAGATTGGTCTCCCAGGCGGGAATATACATAAGATGACGTATGTACAGATTCAGATCCGGGTTTATCTCATGCACCAGCAGCGGCAGATCAAAAATGTCCTCCGTCCTGTGATAAAGGGCACAGATAAGCTTTGAGCCGTTTTTCAGTGACTGGGCACAGCCCTCCAGCGCATGGCGTTCAGCGCCCTCCACGTCCATTTTTATAAATGTTGCATTTTCCGAAAGACTGTCGCCCCTGAGAGCCGCCACCTGCTTGAGCTTAACGCCTCCGCCCTCGGTGAGCTTGGAGTTCCTTCCCGAGCGGTCGGAAAATGTGAGAGCTGTGTCATCGCTCCATGCGGCAGCGTTGAACAGGTCTATACGCTCCATGCCGTCGGTGCTTTTGGTAAGCTTGCGGAAGTTCCTTGTATCAGGCTCCATGGCGAATATCCTGCGGTATTTTCCCCCTGTGATATCGGCAAATTCCAGCACGGTATCGCCGTTGTAAGCGCCCATGTCGATGTATTCTTCATTATCGCCAAGCCTAATAATATCGGTGAAAATCCTTTCACGGGGGAATGTGCAGGCGTTAAGATATTCTATCTTGCCGCTTATCCTGAAATTAACCACATCGGCAAAGGTCTGCTTTGATATGTCGTCCGCCAGCAGGTCATACACCTTTTGAAGCTTGTCGGCATTTTCCATGCAGTAGCTGTAGGTGAACAAACCGTCCCCCACAACGGGAACATCGGGCGCAAGGAGAGTGTGGCGCTTTGCCATATCGTTTATCCTGTTGTACAGGCTTTCGTAGCCCGCACCGAAAGCAAGCACTATTATAAAATCATCAATGAGTGCCTCTATCTGAGAGAGGGAGTGAACAAGATGCCCTTTGAAATAATGTCCTCTCACAAATTCATCGCTGGCAAAAAATCCTGCTGTGGGGATATTGTACATATCGAAAACACGGAGTATCTTTTCCGCACCGTCGCCCATGCCATAGATGAAGATAGGCAGCTCGGTGGAGCGCAGAAATTCCCAGCAGTCGGTCTTTTCTTTAATAAAATCAAGCATTGCCGTCATCTCCCATGATATCATCATGGTGACAGAGCACTTCGTTCATGTCACGGCCCCTGATGCCGTAAGCGTCACGCATCTTATCCACTTGAGCGTCCAGCAGCTCCATCATCTTTCTGGGAGCCTTGACAGATTTTACTGTCTTTACTGGAGTATCCACGTCTTTCACGTTGATGACCACAGTGCCGCAGCCGAAAAGCCGCTGACCGAGGGGAAGCATGAGCTTCTTGTCTATCACACGGTAAAGGTCGAACTCGTCCTCTACTATATTTAAAAAGCCTGTTCGGGTGATGAGTTTTTTCTCAGTGAGATAATATCTTGTAAAGGAAAGGGGCAGACCGAATATCGTACGCTTCTTGTCAGTCCAGAGATAATCAAAATCAGCTTTCATAGCAGTTCTTCCTTTCATATTTATTACAGTAATTATAACACAGTTATTATGCTTTTGCAAGAATATTCTTGACGGGGCATATCATACTGATCACCAATAAAACTATAGACAAAAAATCTTCACATAACCCATACACGCAAGATTATGCTCGATTTTTTGTATAGTTTTTAATTGGTGCTTAGTATCAGATGTTTTTTAAGAATGACATATATATTTTACCGCATATGAGAGTTACCGAGCCGCAAATAAAAAAGTTTACATAATGATAACTGATACTAATCTTCAATCAACCTACAGACAAATCCTCGGCTGAAATAAGCCCATTCTTCGTCAAGCTCCCTTGCCGGGCGGCAAGCCCGCCTGCGGTCGCTTTCCTTGACTGGTCTTATTTCATCTGTCGGCTTTGCCTATAGAGCGATTGAAGATTAGTATAACGAGGTGGAAGCGGCAACATGCCGCACCTTGACATTTTTGGCAGAAGTGGTATAATATTGTCAGACAGAGGAATCGCCGAAGCGGCATTCCGTATTTGAAAGGTTGGTATTACATATGTCAGCAGAATTTATTGTTGAAACTTCCGCACGTCACGTACACGTTACTCAGGAAACTCTTGAGATCCTTTTCGGCAAGGGTGCTACTCTTACAAAGAAGAAGGATCTTTCTCAGCCGGGTCAGTTCGCAAGCGAGCAGAGAGTTGAGGTAGTAGGCCCTAAGAAGTCTCTTGCAAACGTTTCTATCCTCGGCCCTGTAAGAAAGGCTAATCAGGTTGAGCTTTCCGCTACAGACGCACGTTCCATTGGAATCGTTGCTCCTATCAGAGAGAGCGGCGACATTGCAGGTTCAGGCGCATGTAAGCTGGTTGGCCCCTGCGGCGAGGTAGAGCTTTCCGAGGGTGTTATCGTTGCAAAGCGTCATATCCACCTTACTCCCGCTGATGCTGAGGAGCTTGGCGTAAAGGATAAGGAGATCGTTTGGGTAAAGGTCGAGACCAACGGCAGAAAGGCAATCCTCGGCGATGTTGTATGTCGTGTTTCCGAGAACTTTGCAAGAGCTATGCACATCGACACCGATGAATCCAACGCTATTTCCGCAACACCCGACCTTAAGGGTACTATCTACAGAATGTAATAGCTCATATACTGTAACAGGAGCCGCATCATTATTTGGTGCGGCTCTTTTTTTATCCCCTTGACATCTGCATATAAATGTGTTATAATCGACTATAGTCGGAAACAAAGGAGGGACAGTATGCCAAGACCCCAGAGATGCAGAAAGGTGTGCAGTGAGCCTGAATACTCAATGTTCTATCCAGCAGGCTTTGCTTCGGGGGATACGGTAACGCTAACGGTAGATGAGTACGAGGTCATACGTCTCGTTGACCTTGAAAAGCTCACCCACAGTCAGGCGGCGGAGCTTATGGAGATATCACGCACTACTGCTACGGAAATTTACAACATTGCCCGTGAAAAGATAGCGGAATGTATCGTCAACGGCAGACCTCTTGCGGTTTCGGGCGGAAGCTATGTGCTTTGCGGCGGCGGCAAATGCTGCGGCTGCCCCAGGGGAGAGGGCTGCTCCAAGGTAAAATCGAAAGGAAATGGTATTATGAGAATTGCGGTAACATTTGATAACGGAAAGATATTCCAGCATTTTGGTCACACTCAGTTTTTTAAGTTCTATGATGTCACTGACGGCAAGGTAACGGGTTCTGAAGTCATGGCGGCTCCCGAAAGCGGACACGGCGCACTGGCAGGCTTTCTCAAAGAAAACGGCACAGACGTTCTTATCTGCGGAGGTATCGGCGGCGGAGCGCAGAATGCCCTGGCAGCTGCGGGAATAAAGCTTTACGGCGGCGCTGACGGCGATGCGGACGAGGCCGTGAATGCCCTTCTCAACGGCAGTCTCAGCTATGATCCTTTTGTAATGTGCAGTCATCATGACCACGACGAGGGTCACAACTGCGGCTCGCACAGCTGCACAAAATAAATTTCCCAAGGCATGACATGAAAGGAATGAGCATATGAAAATAACGTTTAATCCCGATGAAGAAGTGGTGAAGCTCATCAAGGAGGGGCTTGCCAAAAAGGGCGGCTACTGCCCATGTCGGCTTGAAAAGACCGAGGATAACAAATGTATGTGCAAGGAGTTCAGGGATCAGATAAAGGATCCTGATTTTGAGGGCTATTGCCATTGTATGCTGTACTATAAATCAAAGTAAAGGAGCATTGCTATGAGTGAGATTATGATAACCTCCGAGAATTTTGACAGAACTGTTATGCAGTCGGAAAAAACTGTGCTTATCGACTTCTGGGCAGGCTGGTGCGGCCCATGCAGAATGCTTGCTCCCATAATCGACGAGATCGCAGAGGAATATGCCGACACCGTTACTGTCGGCAAGATAAATGTTGACGAGCAGCCTCAGCTGGCGGCGGCTTTCGGCGTTGAAAGCATTCCTACCCTCATTGCCTTTAAAAACGGCGTTCCTCTGGGAGCGCTGGTGGGACTTCAGACCAAGGAAAGCGTCATTGACCTGATAACAGGCTGATTGTCCTAATACCAAAATTATCGGCATATTATATATGGGTGATAATATGCTGGAAAAATTTCTGTCGGTAATTTCCGCTTCTGTTATAATGATGAGCGCAGTGAATGTGTCCGCCGAGACCATATCGGAGGAATATTCCCGCAGCTACGTGCTGATGGAGGCGGAGACCCATACCGTTATCCGTGAAAACAACGGCGATAAAAGAGTAAAAATGGGCTCGTTCAACAAGCTTATGACAGTTCTCCTTGCGGCGGAAGCCATGGACAGGGGAGAGCTGTCTCTTGAAACGGAGCTTGTTACCAGCGAGCACGCCAACTCTATGCAGGGTGCACAGATATGGCTAATGCCGGGGGAGAAAATGACCCTCGGCGACCTGCTCAAAGGCGTGATAATAGGCAACGCCAACGATGCCTGCTGTGTTATTGCGGAAAAAATTAGCGGCAGCGAGGAAAAGTTCACGGAGCTTATGAACAGCCGTGCCGCCGAGCTTGGCATGAACGATACTCTTTTTACCGAATGTACAGGCTATTACGGCGATGATGCCCAATATACCACTGCCCATGACGCCGCTCTGCTGCTGTGTGAGCTTTCAAAGCACAATGAGCTGACGGAAATGTTCACCTCACGCATTGACGAGCTGAAAGGCGGAGAGGTGCAGCTGGTGACGGCCAACCGAATGGGCCACAGATATAAAGGCTCTGTGGGCTTTAAATGCGGTACGGGCCCGTCATCGGGATATTTTGCCGCCGAGGGTGCAAGGCGTGATGATATCTGCTTTGTGACCGCCGTTATGGACTGCCCCGATGAAGATATTGCCATGGCGCTGGCAAAGGAGCTGCTTGACATCGGTTTTGACGGGTATATGATAACCTCGCCGCCCATACCCGATGACCTGCCCGAAAGTATCCTTGTGAAGCAGGGCTGCGCCGAAAGCGTGCGGCTGGCGGTGGAGCCTGTGGGCAACGTAGTGGTGTCAAAGGGCAGTGCGGGGAGCATCACAGCGAGGATATCCCTGCCAACAGGAGTGTATGCTCCGCTGAAAAAGGGCGACAAGGTAGGGGAGCTGAGGCTGTACATCGGCAAAAGGCTCCTAAAGACCTGCGATATCTGTGCGGCAGAGGATATCTGCAAAAAAGATTTCAAAAATGTGTTGTCAGAAATGCTGAAAAATTTGTTTTGCTTTTAGTTAAATCAACTAATTTTTGGCTAATTAAGTTAATGTTGCCAAAAAATCTTGCAAAATCCCCGAAAATATAGTAATATAATAATGGCTATGGAATGATGCGTATGTGCATTTTGTACTGCGCAATATATATTGGAGGATAATGAAAATGGCACCTTTACATCTTAATACAAAGTATCTTGAGAGCTTCATCGCTCCTCATGAAATGGAAGCTGCTAAGGCTCAGGCTGAGCTTGCTGCAAAGATCCTTGAGGATAAGAGCGGCGCTGGAAATGATTTCCTCGGCTGGACAGATCTTCCCGTAAACTACGACAAGGAAGAGTTTGCAAGGATCAAGGCTGCTGCCAAGAAGATCCAGCAGAATTCCGATATACTTATCGTTATCGGCATCGGTGGTTCTTACCTGGGCGCAAGAGCTGCTATCGAGCTGATGAAGTCTCCTCTTTACAATAATCTGAAGAAAGACACACCCGATATCTACTATGTGGGCAACAACATTTCCCCCACATATCTCAATGAGATCGTTTCTCTCTGCGAGGGCAAGGATTTTTCCGTTAACGTAATTTCCAAGTCCGGTACAACTACCGAGCCTGCTCTTGCTTTCAGAGTATTCAGAGAGATGATCGAGAAGAAGTACGGCAAGGAAGGCGCTAAGGAGAGGATCTTCGCCACCACCGATAAGGCGAGAGGAACCCTCAAGGAGCTTTCCGACAAGGAAGGCTACGAGACCTTCGTTATCGCTGACGATATCGGCGGAAGATATTCCGTTCTTACCGCAGTAGGTCTTCTTCCCATCGCTGTTGCAGGCTGCGATATCGACGCTGTTATGGCAGGCGCTGCACAGGCTATGAACGACCTCAAGGCTGATTTTGACAATAACGACTGCTACAAGTACGCAGCTATCAGAAATATCCTTTACAGAAAGGGCAAGTCCGTTGAGATACTGGTTGCTTACGACCCTGCATTCGCAATGATGGCAGAGTGGTTCAAGCAGCTCTTCGGCGAGAGCGAGGGCAAGGACAACAAGGGTCTGTATCCTTCCTCCTGCATCTTCTCCACCGACCTTCACTCTATGGGTCAGTTCATCCAGAGCGGCTCCAGAGTTATGTTTGAGACTGTTGTTGACATCAAGAAGCCCAAGCAGGACTTCTTCCTTGAAGACGACGCTGCAAACCTTGACGGCCTTAACTTCCTCACAAACCAGAATATGTCTGTTGTAAACAGATGCGCATATGAGGGCACTATCCTCGCTCATACCGAGGGCGGCGTTCCCAATGTTGTTCTTGAGCTTGAGGACACTGCTGAAAAGAGCTTCGGCTACATGGTTTACTTCTTCGAGAAGGCTTGCGCTGTAAGCGGATATATGCTCGGCATCAACCCCTTCAACCAGCCCGGCGTTGAGAGCTACAAGAAGAATATGTTTGCTCTCCTCGGCAAGCCCGGCTATGAGGATCAGAAGGCTGCTCTCGAGGCTAAGCTCGGCAGATAAAAAAGGCTTCAGCCCCCAACGGGGTGAGTATATAAGGAGTGCTGTGTTTTGAACAGGAGCGATCCTGTTCTGCGGGCAAGACTGCACAGCGGCGTCTTATCCGTCAGCAGAGCCGCTCCGAAAAAATAATCTTCGCCGCTGAGAATGGAGTAATTATGGTAAAGATCATTACAGGTAATAAGGGTTCCGGAAAAACTAAGATTCTGATCGACATGATCAACGCTGCTTCCCAGAACACCGATGGTTACGTTGTTTGCATTGATAAGAGCGATAAGCTCAGATACGATATTCCTCACAGTGTAAGGATCGTTGACACCGACGTTTACAGAATCTATTCCTTTGAAGCTTTCTTCGGCCTTGTTGCAGGACTCGTTGCAGGCAACTACGATATCAAGGATATCTTTGTTGACTCTATCCTCAAGGTAGGCGGAGCTGATTACGATGCTCTGGGCGCTCTTCTCGCAAAGATCGACAAGCTCACAGGCAACGATGTAAACGTAGTATTCACCGTTTCCGCTGATAAGGCTGATCTTCCCGAGAGCGTTACAAAGTACGCTATCAAGTAAAATAATCAAAAAAAATCGTGCAGCCTATTGACATATCAGAAAAATAATGATATAATATAGGCTGTGTGTTGGTACAGGAGCGTTTTATGGTTATCAACTTAAAGCAGCTTTATGAGATACCCGGCGAAAAGCTGGAGCTTGATGCGCAGGTATCCCCCGAAAGGCTGAGTGAAATACATGGTTATAGCTTTATCGGTCCTGTAACTCTGAAGGGCGTTTTTCGCAACCGTGCAGGTATAGTCACATTGGAATATACCGCAGATGTGAAAATCAGCGCCGAGTGCGACCGATGCTTAAGCAGCTTTGAACGCAGTTATTCCTTCGATTTCGAGCACGTTCTCGTAAAGTCCCTTAACAGCGACAATGACGAGTACATCGTTACCGACGGTGATGACCTTGATGTGGACGAGCTTGCTGTAAATGATGTGTTGCTTCAGATGCCGACAAAGCTGCTCTGCAAAGAGGACTGCAAGGGATTGTGTCCTAAATGCGGTGCGGATTTAAACATTTCCGAATGCGGCTGTGAATAACGGCAGTATCGGGTTTATGGCTATTATGATAAGGAGGTGCTGAAATGGCAGTACCAAAGAGAAAGGTATCCAAGGCTAGACGTGATAAGAGACGTTCCGCTGTTTGGAAGCTGGACACCCCCGCTTTTTCCAGATGCTCACACTGCGGCGAGCTGGTCGCTCCTCACAAGGTTTGCAAGAACTGCGGATATTACAAGGGCGTTGAGGTAATTAAGAAGGAAGCGTAATTTCTGTTTCCTCAGAAAGCAGAGCAGGAGCAATCCGCTCTGCTTTTTTCTTAGGTTAGAATTTTCGGAGGTTTTTATGTCTGCTGAGATAACAAATGTAATAGCGGATTCACCTGCCTGGCATCACGGCGTAAAGGCGGGAGACATTCTTGTATCCGTAAACGGACATAAAATTTCCGATGTGCTTGATTATATGTATTATTCTTCGGAAAGCATGGTGACGCTTGCCCTTAAAAGAGGGGATAAGCACATTATTCTCAAATTCCCGAAGAACGAATATGACGATCTGGGGCTTGAATTTGAAACGTTCCTGATGGATAAAAAGCTGAGCTGCTGCAATAAATGCGTGTTCTGCTTTATCGACCAGATGCCCCCGAATATGCGCAAGACCCTTTATTTCAAGGACGATGACGCTCGACTTTCCTTTTTGCAGGGAAACTATGTCACCCTTACAAATCTTGTGCAGAAGGATATCGACAGAATTATTGAGATGAAGCTCAATATCAATGTTTCTGTCCATACCACAAATCCCGAGCTGCGCTGCCTGATGATGCACAACCGCTTTGCGGGTGAGAAGATAGCATTTCTCCGTCAAATGGCTGACGCAGGCATTTCCATGAACTGCCAGATAGTTCTCTGCCCGGGACTTAACGACGGCGACGAGCTTAGAAGAACGCTTACCGACCTTGGCAGCCTTATGCCAAATGTAAACAGCGTTGCTATCGTTCCCGTTGGCCTTACAAAGTTCAGAGAGGGGCTTTACCCCCTTACCCTTTTTAATGAAAAAACGGCAGGGGAGGCTATCGACATTATCGAGGGCTTCCAGCGTGAGTTACTTGAAAAATACGGTACAAGGCTGGTTTTCCCCTCTGACGAATTTTATCTTATTGCAAAAAGACCTCTCCATGATGCTGATTTCTACGAGGAATACCCCCAGTATGAAAACGGCGTTGGAATGCTCCGCTCACTGTATGATGAGTTTGAGTCGGCGCTTAAACTTTCCGACCCGCCAGAGGATCAGCGGGAGGTATCCATTGCCACAGGCGCAGCCGCATTCGGGTTTATTTCAGGGCTTGCGCAGATGGCTGAACAGAAGTATAAAAACCTGAAATGCAGGGTATATAAAATTGTGAATGACTTTTTCGGTGAGACCATCACCGTTGCAGGTCTGCTGACAGCGCAGGATATCATGGCTCAGCTGAAAGATAAGCCGCTGGGAACCGAGCTTCTGCTCACAAAATCTATGATAATGCGTGACAGCGATATTTTTCTCGACGATATCACCATACCGCAGGTAGAGGAGGCTCTGGGCGTGAAAATACGCCTGACCGACAACGACGGCTTTTCTCTGCTGGACGGTATCCTTGGTGTTGAATAAAGATAGGAGATGATAATATGTCATTGCCGATAGTTGCGGTGGTGGGCCGACCCAATGTTGGTAAATCCACCCTTTTCAACAAGCTGGTAGGCAAGCGCCTTTCCATTGTTGAAGATACCCCCGGCGTTACCCGTGACCGTATTTATTCCAAATGCGAGTGGCGCAACAGGGAGTTTATGATAGTCGATACAGGCGGAATCGAGCCTGCCAGCGACGATGTTATCCTTGCCCAGATGAGACGTCAGGCACAGGTTGCCATCGAAAAGGCAGATGTTATAGTTTTTCTTACCGATATGCGCTGCGGTGTTACTGCCGATGATTATGAGGTAGCTTCCATGCTCCAGAAGAGCGGTAAGCCCGTTATACTTGCGGTAAACAAGTGCGACGGCATAGGCGAGCCTCCCCCTGAGTTTTATGAGTTCTATAATCTTGGCATGGGCGATCCGTTCCCCGTATCCGCACTTCACGGACACGGTTCGGGCGATCTGCTTGATGAGATATTCAAGTATTTCCCCAAGGAGGACACTCCCGAATATGATGAGGAATATATCAAGGTAGCCGTTATCGGAAAGCCGAACGTTGGAAAATCCTCCCTTATCAACCGCATTGCAGGCGAGGAGAGAGCTATCGTTTCCGATATTGCGGGAACCACCCGTGACGCTACCGATACTATCATCGAGAATGAAGACGGCAAGTACGTTTTCATTGATACCGCAGGTATCAGAAGAAAGTCAAAGATAACCGAAAAAATAGAGCATTACAGCGTGCTGAGAGCTTATATGGCAGTTGACCGTGCCGACGTGTGCGTTATCGTTATCGACGCACTTGTGGGCTTTACCGATCAGGATTCCAAGGTAGCGGGCTATGCCCATGAGCAGGGCAAGGCGTGCATCGTTGCCGTCAACAAGTGGGACGCTGTTGACAAAAGCACAGGCACTATGGAGGAATATACCAATGACCTGAAGGAAAAGTTCAGCTTCATGTCATATGTTCCTTTCATATTCATCTCCGCAAAAACGGGTCAGCGTGTGGATAAGCTATTTGAGCTTATAAACAGCGTAAATTCCCAGAACTGCATGAGAATAACCACAGGTATGCTCAACGATGTGCTTTCTTATGCCACCACAAGAGTTCAGCCCCCCTCCGACAAGGGCAGACGCCTGAAGATATACTATATGACTCAGGCATCGGTAAGACCGCCCACATTCGTTGTCTTTGTGAACCGTGCAGACCTGTTCCACTTCTCGTATCAGCGATACATTGAAAATCAGATACGCCAGACCTTCGGACTTACAGGAACGCCCGTCCGCTTTGTTATCAGAGAAAGAGACAATCAGGATACTAAGTAATTTTTGGGGGTAGATCAAATGCTGATACTCACATTGCTGCTCACAGCGGTGATATCATATCTGCTGGGAAGCTGCAACTCGGCTATAATAGTTGTAAAGCTTTTAAAGCATGAGGATATAAGAGAACACGGAAGCAAGAACGCAGGGCTTACAAATACCCTGCGCTGCTACGGAAAGGTGCCTGCCCTGCTGACGCTTATCGGCGATCTGGCAAAGGGCGTTGTTGCGGTTCTGATTTCCCTGCAGATAGCAAAGCTGCTTATGGGTGCCGATTTTGAAAGTGTTCATGCTTTGGTGGATAAAAGAACTATCGGATATATCTCGGGACTTTTTTCCATAATCGGTCATATTTTCCCGCTGTACTACGGCTTCAAGGGCGGAAAGGGCGTGCTTGTTTCATGCTCTATCCTGCTGGTCATCGACCCTGTTACATTCTGCATAGTAATACCGTTTTTCATAATCGTGGTTGCTATATCCAGATATGTTTCCCTCGGTTCCATACTCTCGGCAGCGGTATATCCTATAATCACATTCTGCGTGCACATGTTCGTGTATAACGTGGGCATCGAAAGAGCGCTGATACATACGGGACTGGTGCTCTGCACAAGTATCCTGCTCATTTATATGCACCGCTCCAATATCCAGCGCCTCAGAAACGGCACTGAAAACAAATTCGGCAGCAAGAAGAAAACAGACGTAATGAACGATTCGGACGTAGTTAAATAAATTTAGGAGGTTCAGGCGCATGGAAAAAGCAAATATTGCCGTTCTCGGTTCAGGCGGATTCGGATTGAGCCTTGCAGTAATGATGGACAAAATGGGTCATGACGTAACAGTATGGTCAAAGTTCAAGTCCGAGCTTGACGATATCAGGCGTGACGGCGAAAACAAGGCAAAGCTCCCCGGTGTCAAGATAAGCGAGAGCATAAAGCTCACCGATGATATCTCCTGCGTAACGGGCAAGGACCTTGTTATTCTTGGTATCCCCGTTAATTTCGTAAGAAGCGTGGCAAAGGAAGCCGCACCTTTCATCAGCGAAAACACCGTTGTGGTAAACACAGGCAAGGGACTTGAGGGCGGTTCTCTCAAGTTTATAAGTGAAGTCGTAAAGGAAGAGATCGGCAGACCTATTGTTGTGCTCACAGGCCCTTCCCATGCGGAGGAAGTGGCTATCGGAATGCCCACAACAGTGGTCGTAGCTTCCGAGATACCCGAAGAGGCTGACTATGTTCAGAGCGTAATGTCCAGCAGTACTCTCAGAATTTACATAAACGACGATGTAGTAGGCTGCGAAATGGGCGGCGCACTTAAAAATATCATCGCTCTCTGCGCAGGCATATGCGACGGAATGGGCTACGGTGACAACACCAAGGCAGCCCTTATGACAAGAGGTATGTCAGAGATAACCCGTCTGGGAATGGCTCTGGGCGGCAAGCGAGAGACCTTTGCAGGCCTTTCGGGCGTGGGTGACCTTATCGTTACCTGCACCAGTATGCACAGCCGCAACAGGCGTGCAGGCATACTTATCGGCAAGGGCACAGATCCCGCCGAGGCTGTAAAGCAGGTGGGAACCGTTGAGGGCTACTTCTGCACCAAGGCAGCATATGAGATAGCTCAGAAAAACAACATCTGTATGCCTATCACCGAGCAGTGCTACAACGTGCTTTACAACGGCGCTGATCCCCATGACGCTATAAAGTGCCTTATGGGTCGCCCCAAGAAGCATGAGACTGAGCCTAATTTGTTTTTATAATTTCTATGGTTTATAAAAAAATCCTCTGGGAGAAATTCTCTCAGAGGATTTTTTTATCAGTTAATGGAAGAATGACTGTAAATGAAAAATTCCTCCTGACTTTTGTTGTAATACTAATCTTTAATCGTTCTATAGACAAAGCCGACAGATGAAATAAGACCAGTCTAGGAAAGCGACTGCAGGCGGGCTTGTCGCCCGGCAAGGGAGCTTGACGAAGAATGGGCTTATTTCAGCCGAGGATTTGTCTATAGGTTGATTGAGGATTAGTATAAGCCTCAAATGCTTTGTCAAACTCGTTTGCTGCATTTTTGTCATATGTTCCTTTACAGCTGAATAGACTGTACAAAAAGGAAAGGACGAAAAGCTATGGATAACAGTATTCTGAGATATTTTGGCGGCATGGTGTACAAAGCCCTTGCCGCATATGATGAAAGCATGGGAAAGCTCTGCGAAATACGTCTGCGGGCGGGAAAGGCTGTGGGGATAACCACCGAAAAGGGTTATTGTTTTCTGAATGCAAATGGACTTGCTTTGGCGATGAAATCGCCATCTCCTCAGCAGGTGCTGACGGTCACTGCCGATGATATCCGCCGCACCTTTGAGGCTTTGTGCAGATTTTCCGTTCACAGCTGTCAGGGGCAGATAAGCAGGGGATTTATCACCGTTGCAGGGGGACACCGTGCGGGTATCTGCGGAACTGCAGTTTATTCACCTGATGGGCGGGTGGAAAACTTAAAATACATAAGCGGGATAAACTTTCGCATTGCAAGGGAGATAAAAGGTGCGGCGGACAGGCTTTCCGACTGCGTGAAGCGCCCGACGGGAGTGCTTATATGCGGCGAGCCGTGTTCGGGAAAGACCACCGTTCTCCGTGACCTTTGCCGTCAGGCAGGGAACAGGTTCCCCGTTTCCCTCATTGACGAGCGTGGGGAGATCGCTGCTGCCTGCGGCGGAGTGCCCAACAATGACGTTGGAGCAAATACGGACGTGCTGAACGGCTTTTCCAAGGGGGACGGCATAATTACAGCAGTGCGCTCAATGTCACCCAGACTTATAGTCTGCGATGAGATAGGCTCGGAGGAGGATATCCGTGCCCTGCGGCTGGCGTCTCTCAGCGGAGTAAAGGCGGCGGCAGCAGTCCACTGCAGCTCACCCGATGAGTTTATGCGTCGGGAGCATCTCAGGCGGCTCATTGCCGAGGGCGTTTTTGAGTACATAGTTTTTGTTCATCAGCGTGAGATAGTTAAGATATACAGCGGCAGAGAGCTTATCGAAGCCTGCGGAAAGGAGCAGCGCAATGGTTAAGATAACTGGGATAATGCTCCTGCTTTTTATGTCGGCAATGACAGGATTTTTTGCGGCGGACAGCCTCAGGCGCAGGCTCTGCGGACTGAAAGCCCTCAGAAATATGCTTGAATCCTTGCGGCTCATGGTAAGGTACGAAGCGCTGGAGGTCACGGAAATGGTAAGGCGGCTGTGCGAGGGTGAGATATCCTCCGAGATAAGCTTCATATCCGCTCTTAACGAGCTTATACAGTCAGAGGTGGAAACGGGGAATATGACCTTCTCCGAGGCGTGGAGCATGGCGGTAAATGAAAACGGAGGAGCTTTCACCGAAGATGATAAAGTTCTTATCTGTCGGGTGGGAAACGTTCTCGGCTCATGCAGCTGTGACGGTCAGCTTTCCGCACTGTCCCTTGCCTGCGAGGAAACGGACAGGCTCATCATCGACGCAGGCGAGCAGTACAAGGCAAAGGGACGGCTGTACAGGGCGCTGGGAGCCATAGCAGGGGCAGTGATAGCAGTCATCATCGTGTAATACCAAGCAGCTTACGGAGGACAAAAAAGCAATGGATATCGAACTTATTTTCAAGGTGGCAGGCGTGGGGATAATCGTTTCTGTGCTGAACGTTCTGCTCAAAAAGGCGGAGCGTGACGAGCAGGCACTTATGACCACCCTTGCGGGGCTTGTGGTGGTGCTTATGCTTATGATAGACGAGATAGCACAGCTTTTCGAGCGTGTCCGTGACGCTTTCGGGGTGTGATATGACAGCGGACAAGCTGGCGCTGATAGCAGGCGTGTGCATCTTCACGGCGGCGCTTTGTCGGGTGTTTGATAACGGCGCAAAGGAATACGGCGTAATGGTAAAGACTGCTGCGGCAGTGGGGATAATGTGGGCGGTAGTCATGGGTGTAATGCCTGTTATAGAGCGGCTGGAGGCTATTTTTGACCGCAGCGGAGCTGATCCGTTCTATTTTACCGTTCTGTTAAAAGGCTTGGGGATATGCTTTCTGACCCGCCTTGCAGGGGATATCTGCCGTGACAGCGGCGAGGGTGCGCTGGCGGTACAGGCGGAGACGGCAGGCAGAACGGCGCTTCTGGTCATAGCCCTGCCGCTGTTTGAAAAGGCGGCTGACCTTGCCGCAGGACTGATATACTGAGGGACTTATATGAAAAAGCTTTTGATGATAATGCTTTGGGCGGCTTTTCTGTTTGTTTTCGGCACAAATGTGGGAGCGGAGGAGCCTGCGGACATATCCTCACTGGCAGAGGATTACGGCGCAAATGACACTGCCGACAGCCTGCCCTATGATGCGGCGGAATTTCTGCGGGAAAATAACATCTCCCCCGATGACCCTGAGGGAATAACATCACTTTCTCCCAAAACGGTCATAGCCTATATGACCGAAAAGCTGAAACACAGCGCTGCCGCACCTCTGCGGCTCTTCGGAACGGTGATCTCCGTGGTGATACTTGCAGCGGCAGGTGGAGCGGCAGCGGACGTGGTTCAGAGCGGCGGTTCGGAGAAGATATACCGCACAGTGGCAGTTCTGGCGGCGGTGGGAGTAACGGTGCCATCACTTGAAAGCTGCATCGACACGGCGGCTCAGACCCTTGTTCAGGGCAGCGACTTCCTTGTGTGCTATGTGCCTGTGTTTACGGGGATAGCGGCGGCATCTGGAAATGTGACCGCTTCCGCAGGGTATAACCTGACGGTGCTTCTGCTGGCGCAGGCGGCGGTGAAAATAGCCTCAGATGTGCTTGTCCCCGTCATATCCGTCTGCATGGCAATGAATATAATCGACGCTGTTAACCCTGCGTTCAGCCTTTCATCAATAACCGGACTGCTGAAAAAATGGACATCTCTTTTCCTTGGGCTGATGATGACCGTATTCACGGGGCTGCTTTCAATTCAGAGCATTGTAGGCACATCTGCCGACACTCTTGGAGTTAAGGCAGCAAAATTCGTGGTATCGAACTTCGTTCCCATAGTGGGAAGCGCCGTGGCAGACGCATACACCACCATGCGCTCGGGACTGGGGCTGCTGCGTGGCGCAACGGGAGCTTTCGGCATAATCGCCCTCTGCGTGACCCTGCTGCCGCCAATTCTGGAAACTCTGTGTCTGTACCTTGCCATGACCGCAGGGGAAGCGGCGGCGGAGCTTTTCGGTGCAAAGGAGCTGGGCAGATTTTTCGGCGGAGCGGCGTCTTTGCTGGCAATGACAGGGGCGGTGCTTGCCTGCTTTGTGGTGATGTTCGTTATTTCAACGGTGATACTTATGGCGGCCGGTATGACGGCGGCTTAAAGGAGAAGATATGGACATATTCAGAGGTGCGGCGGCTTCCGCCTGCTTTCTGGGGATAATTTTTTCGGCGCTGAGCGGCATAATGCCCGATGAAAAATTCTCAAAGCAGATAAATATGATATTTTCGCTGGTGATGATACTTGCGGTTATCACTCCGTTCATCGGCGCTGACATCAGCTTTGATGACTTTGTGCCCGATGAGGGCATTTCCTCGGACTATGAGGTGATATATGCCAAAGGGCTGAGCGAGACCGTTCAGTCGGAGCTGTGCGGGAATATAGGCGCTTTGCTTGAAGAAAACGGCATAACCGCCGTAAAAATATCCGCAGATGTAAATAATTTTTCCGATGGCAGCATATCTATTAGTAAGGTCACGGTAAGTCTCTCCGACGGGGCGGAAAAAGATAAGACATATAAGCTTCTGCGTGATGCTCTGGGGGAGGATACCGTGGTCGAAGTCAAAAATGAGAGGAGCGCTGAAAATGAGAGCTGATATTCGGGAGCTGGTCAGAAAGCTCCTTTCAAGCAAAAAGGCAATGACAGCCGCAGCAGCCCTTGGCATAATGGGAATGCTGATGATACTTTTTTCGGGAGGGGATAAGAACGAAAATACCGTACAGACACAGGACGTGCCCGAAAGCGCCTCATGGAGCGACTACAGCACGCAGACCGAGGAGCGGCTCGAGACTATCCTATCCGCCATAGACGGCGTAGGCAGGGTAAAGGTCATGGTAACTGTCAGCTCCACGGAGGAATATGTGTATGCCGAAGCCGAAAAGCTCGGGGCAGACAGAGAGGAGCGTGACTATGTTACCGTAAAAGGCTCAGGCGGAGAGGAGGCGCTGGTCAGAAAGATAAATGTGCCCGTTATAACGGGCGTTGTGGCAGTGTGCGACGGCGGAAATTCGGACAAAGTCCGTGAAGATGTTTACCGTGCCGTCACCGCCGCACTGGGGATACCCTCAAATCGTGTATATGTAACAGCGATGGAATAATATCATTATATAAAACGGAGGAATTTATTATGCGCAAACCAAATCTTATCATCGGCAAAAAGCAGATCATACTTGCAAGCCTTACCCTTGTGCTGGGCATTGCGGTGTATATGAACTATGTGTTCGCAGAGGTGGGCAATGACATCGCCGCAGATGCGGAGATACAGTCAGCCGCCGATACTCAGGTAAATTACGGCGATGCGGCATTTGTCGGTGCGGACAGCTCCGACCCTGCGGAGCCTGCCTCAGCGGGAGCTTCCGACTATTTCGCTCAGGCACGCCTTTCCCGAATGACCTCCCGTGATGATGCGGTGCAGACCCTTTCTGCGATCCTTGGCGGCGGCGACCTTACCGAAGAAGAGAATGCAGCTTATACCATGGAAGCGGTAAACCTCTCCCAGCTTTCCGAGAGCGAAAGCAAGGTGGAGTCGCTTATCAGAGCGCAGGGCTTTGAGGACTGCGTGGTATATCTGGACGGCGAAACTGCCAGCATCGTGGTAAAGTCAGAGGGTCTTGCGGCGGAGCAGGCAGCACAGATAAAGGACATTCTGTTAACAGAAGTCACAATTCCTGCGGAAAATATCAGAATTTTTGAGGTTAAGTAGTTGTGTAATTCTTAAAGATGTGATATAATAAATATATTGCAGAAAACAGCCTGTGGAGAATATCAAAAAAAGATATTCTCTCCGGGCTTAAAAGCATTTGTTGAATAGATGATAAATTCCGTTCCGCATTCGGATACGGGGAAGGAATGAATAATTATGGGTAAGCATTTAAAAAGAAGCCACATCAGAGAGGCGGCATTTCTGCTGATATTCGAGAAGCTGTTCAGGGATGATTCCTGCGATGAGATCATTGAGTCAGCCGCAGAAGCGGACGAGTTCGATTTTAACGATGAAGTAAAGCGCCTGTTCAAGTCTGTTGACGAAAAGGCGGAAGAGCTTGACGGCATCATCGGCGAATACAGCGAAAAGAGAAAGGTCAACCGTATCGGAAAGGTGAGCCTTGCCGTGCTGAGACTTGCTATATATGAGAGCCTGTACGAGGAAGAAGTCCCCGTAAATGTTGCCATCAGCGAGGCTGTTCAGATAATGAAGAAGTACGCTTACGATAACGATACTCAGTTTGTAAACGGCGTTCTCGGCGCGTTCTCCAGAAGCGGAAGATGCCCCGAAAAAAAGTCTGATACCAAGGCTGAGGAAAAGACCGAGGCAGAAGAATAATGTCGCTTTTTCTCGGAATAGATACCAGCAACTACACCACCTCTGCCGCTCTTTACGACAGTGACAGCAAAAAAATGCTTTCCGTCAAGAAGCTTCTGCCCGTAAAGGCAGGCGAAGCGGGACTGCGCCAGTCGGACGCTGTGTTTCATCACACAAAGCAGCTGCCCGAGATGTTCGGCAGGCTCTTTTCGGAATACGGCGGAAAGGCGGATATCACCGCTATAGGCGTTTCCTTCAGACCAAGGAATATTGACGGCTCATATATGCCCTGCTTTCTCTGCGGAGAGGGGCTTGCGGACTGCATGGGTGCGGCAATGGGCATTCCTGTTATGAAGACATCTCACCAGATTGGCCATATTCTGGCGGCGCTTTTCTCGGCGGATAAGCTTTCACATATAAATGAGCCGTTTATTGCCTTCCACGTAAGCGGTGGCACTACCGACTGCCTTTACTGTGAGCCAAGCGAAAATGAGCTTATCAAAGTGACGGAGATATCCACCTCCCTTGACCTTAAAGCAGGTCAGCTTATCGACAGGGCAGGGCTTATGCTGGGACTTCGTTTTCCCTGCGGAGCAGAGCTGGAGCGCCTTTCGGACAATGCTTCCGAAACGGTAAAGGCAAGGGCTGTTATGAAAAACGGCTGCTGCTGCCTGTCCGGCTTTGAAAACAAGGTAAGGAAAATGCTGGACGAGGGCGCATCAAAGGAAACTGCCGCAAGATTTGTGCTTGATGCGGTCTTTGCCTCCGTCTATGAGATGACTGTTTTTGCAAGGGAGAAGTACGGAGATATCCCCGTGATATTTGCAGGGGGTGTAATGTCCGACAGGTACATATGCGCAAGGCTTAACGAAAAGCTTGACAAGGTGTATTTCTCCGCACCCGAATTTTCCTGCGACAATGCGGCGGGAACAGCTCTCTACGGATATTATTCATACGAAAGGCAAGTTTAAATGAGCAGTATTTTAACCGTATCACAGCTTAACAGATACATGGCTTTCAAGCTCAAGGAGGACATCAAGCTGAGAGGTCTCCTTGTAAAGGGCGAGATATCGGGCTTTACGCATCATATGCGCACAGGTCACTTTTATTTCACCCTCAAGGACAGGGAGTCGTCCGTAAAGGCGGTCATGTTCAGCAGCTTTGCTTCCCGAATGAGCTTTATGCCCCAGAACGGCATGAGCGTCATAGTTATGGGCAGCTTACAGGTGTTCGAGCGTGACGGTGTTTATCAGATATATGTCACCGATATCCAGCCCGACGGCGTGGGAGCGCAGTTTCTTGCCTTTGAGCAGCTGAAGGAAAAGCTTGCCGCAGAGGGGCTTTTCGATACAGCCTACAAAAAACCACTGCCCCGTTTTCCGTCAAAGATAGGCATTGTAACGGCAAAAGGGGGAGCGGCTTTGCAGGATATCCTGAATATCCTGAGCAGGCGTTATCCTGTGGGCGAGGCTGTTATTTTCCCGTGCGTTGTGCAGGGGGATTATGCGGTGGAGTCCATATGCGAGGCACTTGTATTTGCGGACGGCTGCGGCTGTGATGTTATCATCTGCGGCAGAGGCGGCGGTTCGCCCGAAGATCTGGCGGCGTTCAACAGCGAGAAGATAGCACGAACGGTATTTGCCATGCAGACACCTGTTATCTCCGCTGTCGGTCACGAGACGGATACCACGATCATAGATTTTGTTTCCGACCTGCGTGCTCCCACGCCCTCGGCTGCGGCAGAGCTTGCAGTGCCTGAGATCGGTACAATGAAAGGCGTTATTGCAGGCTATGAAAGCGCTCTGGCAGATGCCCTGAAAAGGCTTGTGGCGGAGAAAAAGCATGAGCTTCTTATCCGTGAAGCAAAGCTTAAAAACTATATTCCCTCTGCCGAGATATCGGTGCGCAGGGAAAGGACTATATCATACGAAAAGCGGCTGAACGACGCTGTAAAGGCGTATCTTGACAAGCGCAGAATGCTTGTTGCCGCAAAGGCAGCGGAGCTTGATTCACTCAGTCCGCTGAAAATAATGACAAGGGGCTACAGCCTTGTTTATAAGGACGACAGACTTGTAAGGAATGCGGCGGAGCTTTCGGCAGATGATAAGGTAACGCTTAAATTTTCCGACGGCGAGACGCAGGCGGTAATTCTCGGAACAGATAAGGAGAATGGATAATGAACTTTGAAAATTCGGTAAAAAAGGTGGACGAGATAATCTCAAAGCTTTCCGCAGGAGATGTTCCCCTTGATGAAGCCATTGAATTATATAAAACAGGTGCAAAAGAGCTTGCCGACTGCAAAAAGCAGCTTGACGAGGCTGAAAAGGCTGTTATGAAAGTCACCTGTGCGGAGGACTTATGATGAAAGAGCAGCTTGAAAGATATGCGGCTGTCATAAACCGCAGGCTGGGCGAACTTATGGGCGCATACAATGAGGAAAATGCAGGCGCTCAGCTCATCTGTCCCGAAGCTATGAGATATTCTCTCAGCGCAGGGGGAAAGCGCATAAGACCTGTGCTCTGCCTTGAGTTTGCACGCATTTTCGGCGCAGAGGAAAAAGCCCTTGACGCTGCCTGTGCGCTGGAAATGATACATACATTTTCCCTTATCCATGACGATCTTCCCTGCATGGATAATGACGATTTCCGCCGTGGAAAGCCCTCCTGCCACAAGCAGTTTGACGAGGCGCAGGCGCTTCTTGCAGGCGATGCGCTGGAAAACTACGCCTTTGAGGTCATCGCCTCCGATGACAAGCTTTCCTTTGAGCAGAGAGTGAAGCTCATCAAGTGCCTTTCCCGCAATGTGGGCGTTATGGGTATGATAGGCGGTCAGGTCATTGACGTAAAGAACGAGGGCAGCCGTTTAGACGGCGAGTCTCTCCTGAAAATGTATTCCATGAAAACCAGCGCACTGATAAAATGCGCCTGCGAAATGGGCGTTATCTGCGCAGGAAGAGACGATATGCTGCCTGTTGCCGAGGAATACGGCGAGTGCCTGGGACTTGCTTTCCAGATAGTCGATGATATCCTTGACATCACCGCAGATGAAAAGCTGCTTGGCAAGCCCGTCCACAGCGATGAGGAGCAGAACAAATCCACATATCCTGCGATCTTCGGACTGGAAGCCGCAAAGGCAAAGGCAGCAGAGCTTACCGACAGAGCCATGGCAGCCATAGAAAAGCTTCCCGACAACGGATTTATCACCGAGCTTACAGCGTCACTTCTTAAAAGGCAGTATTGATCGGATATTTAGAAAGGAGCAGTGCGGATATCCGCACGAAATCTAATGAAGTATTATAATTATATCCTTGTAACATCTATCGTGGGATGGTGCATAGCCCAGCTTCTTAAAACTATCATCAACCTGATAAAGTATAAGAAGTTCAGCTTTGAAAGGCTTTTCGGAGCAGGGGGCTGGCCCAGCGCACATTCGGCAATGGTATGCTCTGCGGCGGCAGGCGTTTATCGTGTTGACGGCGCAAATTCCACTCAGTTTGCCATAATGTGCATAGTTGCGCTCATAACCATGTATGACGCAATGGGCGTGCGCCGTGCGGCAGGACTGCAGGCAAAGGAGATAAACAAGATAAACCGCTTTCTTGACGAGGTACGCTCCGCCAAGTCCATAGAGCATTTTGCGCAGGCGGCAAACACAGGCGTTGCGGTAATGAAGGAATATCTGGGACACACCCCCTTTGAGGTGGCGAGCGGTGCGGTACTTGGCATTGCGCTGGCATTTGTAATGCCGCTTTATTTGTAACACAGGCAAAGGACAGCGATAGAGATGAGAAATAATTCAACTGTCAGACTGAGCGAGCTGAAGCTTCCCGAGGATCTTAAAAAGCTTACCGTTCCCCAGTGCAAGGCGCTTTGCAGGGAGATAAGAAGTATCCTCATAAATACCGTCAGCGAAAACGGGGGACATCTGGCTTCAAATCTCGGCACAGTGGAGCTTACCATGGCTATCCACCGTGTATTTGACTCGCCCAAGGACAAGATAATATGGGACGTGGGGCATCAGGCATATACTCACAAGCTGCTGACAGGGCGGCTGGACAGGTTTTCCACCCTCAGAACGGAAAGCGGCATATCGGGGTTTGCAAAGCCTTCCGAGTCCGAGCATGACAGCTTCATCAGCGGACACAGCAGCAATTCCATTTCCGCAGCCTGCGGCATCGCAAAGGCAATGAGGCTGAACGGCGACGATCACAACGTTATCGCAGTCATAGGCGACGGCGCATTCACAGGCGGAATGGCATACGAGGGACTTAACAACGCAGGCAAAAGCGATGATAACCTTATTGTAATACTTAACGACAATGAAATGTCCATATCAAAGAATGTGGGCGCATTTGCAAAATATCTTTCCTCCATACGTGGAAAAAAGGCGTATATGGACGTGAAAAAGAACGTTGCGGGTGTTCTTGACAAGACTCCCATTATCGGTGAGCCTATCAAGGAAGTGCTCCTTGCATCAAAGGACACTATGCGCTGGCTCCTCTACCGCTCCAGCGGACTTGTTTCGGGGCCTACCATGTTTGAAAATCTGGGCTTTGTATATCTTGGCCCCGTTGACGGCCATGACCTTGAAAGTTTGGAAGAAAATCTAAGGGCGGCAAAGGCAGCAAAAAAGCCCGTGCTTATCCATGTTAACACCATCAAGGGCAAGGGCTACACTCCTGCGGAGAACAATCCCGGAGCGTTCCACGGCGTTGCCCCCAATGCTATAAAAAGCGGCAATCCCGAGATAATAAGCAGCGACAGCTTTTCTGCAGTTTTCGGAAAAGAGCTGGCAAAGCTTGCCCAAAGCGACAGGAAGATATGCGCCATAACCGCAGCCATGAAATACGGCACAGGGCTTAATTTCTTTGCGGAAAAATTCCCCGACAGATTTTTTGATGTGGGCATTGCGGAGCAGCACGCCGTGACATTTGCGGCAGGGCTTGCCGTAAGCGGAATGACCCCTGTTTTTGCGGTGTATTCCAGCTTTTTGCAGAGGGCATACGACCAGCTGATACACGACGCTGCCATCAGCAGGACGCACATCGTTTTGGGCATTGACCGTGCAGGCGTTGTAGGCGAGGACGGCGAGACCCATCAGGGACTTTTCGATGTGCCAATGCTCACCTGCATACCGAATGTAACGATTTTCTCTCCGTCGGATTATGACGAACTTAGGCTTTGCCTGAGAATGGCGATATATGATACCCCTTCCGTTGCCGCTGTAAGATATCCCAGAGGAGCGGAGGTGCAGGGCGTACATATGGAGCTTGACAGGGAAAATATGTTCTGCTATGAAAAGCACGGCGGAAAGGTGCTTGCAGTCTGCTACGGAAGAACAGGACTCACGGCAGCTCAGGCAGTAAGGGAAAATGACCTTGAAGCGGATATACTGAAGCTTGTGAGAATTTTCCCCATAGAGCGTGCCGTGACAGATATCTGCATGGAATATGACAGGATAATCGTGTTTGAGGAGTCGCTGAAAAACGGCGGCATAGGCGAGCATCTTACCTCTGCACTGGAGGAAAAGGGCTACAAGGGCGATATCCGTATAAATGCCATGAGCGGATTTGTAAAGCAGGCAAAGACCGAAAGCGTACTTAAAAGATTTCGTCTTGACAAGGACGGGATCACGGAAATTATTAAAAAAATTGGGATATAAATGTATGCGACTTGATGTATATCTTACAGAAAATAAGATGATAAAAAGCCGTGAGCTTGCTAAGAAGATGATATCCGAGGGCGGCGTAACGGTAAACGGCGAGGTCGTCACAAAGCCCGCCAAGGAGATATCCGAGGAGGACGAGGTAAAGGTGACGGCTGAGCTTCCCGCATATGTGGGCAGGGGAGGCTTAAAGCTTGAAAAAGCCCTCGACAGCTTTCATATAGATGTTTCGGGGCTTGTTTGCATGGATATCGGTGCTTCCACAGGTGGCTTTACCGACTGCCTGCTCCAGCGTGGGGCGGCGTATGTGTATGCCGTTGATGTGGGCCACGGTCAGCTTGACCCCAAGCTTGCGGCAGATGAGCGTGTTGCGAACCTTGAGGGAATGAATATCAGGAACGTTTCTGCGGAGGAGTTTGATAAGCCTATAAGCTTTATCTGTACCGATGTTTCTTTTATATCACTCACCAAGGTCATACCGAAAATATACGAGCTGCTTGAAAGCGGCGGAAAAGCCGCAATGCTTATAAAACCACAGTTTGAATGCGGCAGGAGCGACATCGGCAAGAACGGCATAGTCAAGTCGGAAAAGGCTCAGCTCAGGGCCGTAAATGAGATATACACCTTCTGCGGTTCCGTTGGAATGGGCGTAAAGGGGCTGGAATATTCCCCCATAAAGGGTGGGGACGGGAACATCGAGTTCCTTATCCTTGCCGAAAAGGACGCACAGAGCGATGTTATCGACTGCGCAAGGGTCGTGTCGGAAGCACGTAAAGCAAAAGCATAAGGAGCGATGATTTTGAAAACGGTCATATACCCCAACTTTTCAAAAAAGAACGCATATGAGACATCTGCAAAGGTGTGCTCGATGCTCCATAATATGGGCTTTGGCGTTATGTGCGACGAGGCGCTGAAAGAGCATTTCCCAAAGGCGGGCTATGTGGAGTTCAAGCCCATTTCCCGGGCTGCTGAGGAGTGCGACCTGATAATCGCAGTAGGCGGTGACGGAACTATCCTTGAAGCCTCCGAATATGCCGCAGGCTTCAATAAGCTGCTGCTGGGAATAAATACGGGCAGGCTGGGATTTATGGCTTCCATGGAAACGGACGAGCTTTACAACCTTTCCAAGCTCATGAGCGGCAACTATACCGTTGAGAACCGCATGATGCTTGACTGCGAGTTCGTTCAGGGCGATAAGTCGGAGCATTTCACCGCCCTTAACGATATCGTCATATCCGCACAGTACGCAAGGCTGTCGGATTTCTATGTTACAGCCAACGGCGCAGAGGTAAGCTCCGTCAGGGCGGACGGACTTATTTTCTCCACGCCCACAGGCTCTACGGCGTATGCCTTGTCCGCAGGCGGCCCGATACTGGAGCCTGACCTTGAATGTATCCTTATGACCCCCGTGTGCCCCCACTCGCTGGTGTCAAGGCCAATGCTTTTCTCCACGGGAAAAAAGCTGGAGGTTACGCACAAAACAAGGGACAGCATTTCACTTTGTCTCAGCGTTGACGGAAGAATGTCGGGAAGCCTCGGCAGGGACGATAAAATAATCGTTTCAAAGTCGGATAAGCTTCTTCGGCTCATAGATATAACGGGCAATTCATTTTACAATGCCGTAAACAGGAAGCTAATCAACCCCATAAAGGGTATGTGACGGAGGCTGTTATGAAAGCAAGCAGGCATGAAACAATCCTTGAAATAGTAAAAAGCTGTCAGGTGGAAACTCAGGAAATGCTGAGGGAAATGCTCCTTGAGCGTGGAATAAACGTTACTCAGGCAACGCTTTCAAGGGATATACGTGAGCTGGGGCTGATAAAGCGTGAGGACAAATATTACGTCCCCGAGAAAAGCTCCGCCGATATACCGCGGCTCCTGAAGGATTCGGTGATCGAAGTGGATCATGCCATGAATACGGTGGTGTTCAAGTGCCATGTGGGAATGGCGAATGCTGCCTGCGCCACATTTGACAGACTGGGATTTTCGGGAGTTGTGGGAACTCTCGCAGGTGATGACACCATTTTTATTCTTATGCGCTCCGAAAAAGAAGCTGCTGCCTTTGTCAAGGAAATGCAGGGAGTAATTTTCAGAGAAAAAGGTGATCTTGATGCTCAGTGAGCTTTATATAAAAAATCTTGCCATAATCGAGGAAGCTACCATTCCCTTTTCTGACCACTTCAATGTGTTCACGGGCGAAACGGGAGCAGGTAAGTCCATACTTATAAACGGAATAAACTCCGTCCTCGGTCAGAGGATAACGAAGGATATCGTCCGTGCAGGCTGCGACAAGGCGGTCATAACGGCGCTTTTCACCGACCTTTCGGACAAGGTGTGCGCAAAGCTGGACGAGCTGGGCATCTCCCACGATGACGGTCAGATAACCCTCACCCGTGAGATAAGCGCAGACGGCGGCAGCGTGGCAAGGATAAATTCAAGGGCTTCCACAGTTTCGGTAATGAAAGAGATAGGCGAGTGCTTAGTAAATATCCACGGTCAGCACGATAATCAGATACTTATGTCCCCCGAGCAGCACATCGGCATACTTGACAGCTACGGCGGACTGGAAGAGCAGCGTGACGACTATCACGAGAGCTTCAAACAGCTCCAGGAGGTTTCACGCAGGCTGAAAAAAATGTCCCTTGAACGCAAGGAAATGCTTGAACGTGAAGAGTCACTTAAAATAAAGGTGGAGGAGATAGGCTCTCTTAATATCGAAGAGGGCGAGGACGAGGAGCTTGAAGCCGAGTACCAGATAGCAGGCAGGAGCGAGGATATCCGCAACGGTCTTGGCGAGGCCCACGAATACCTTGCAGGCGTGGAGGACAGCGACGTTCCAGGAGCGCTGGAGCTTATAACCAATGCCTGCGATGACCTTTCCGCCATTGCAGATACTATGGAGCCTGTTAAAAAGCTTTATGACCGCCTTGAAAACGTAAGGGTGGAGCTGGACGACATTATCTCAGAGATATCCTCCGAGCGTGACAATGTGGATATTGACGCAGAGCGCTTCGGATATCTTACCGACAGGATAACCGAGCTTAACCGCATAAAGAAAAAGTACGGCCCCGAGCTTTCGGACGTTCTGGAGTGCTATAACAAAGCTTCCCGGGAACTTAGCGCCCTTGGATATTCTTCCGATGAGATAGAGCGGACTGCCGAGGAGCGGGAGCATCTTCTGGCGCAGGTCTCCGAAAAGGCAAAGAAGCTTTCAGCCACAAGAAGTCAGGCAGCGGAGAGATTTTCAAAGCAGGTCGAGGAGGAGCTTAACTTCCTTGATATGCCCGGAGTAAAGATAGGCGTTGCCATGGAAAAGGGCAAGCTTACCGCCGCAGGCATGGACACCGTTGAGTTTATGATATCCACCAACAAGGGCGAGGGCATGAAGCCAATGTCAAAGATAGCCTCAGGCGGTGAGCTTTCAAGAATAATGCTGGCGCTGAAAAACGTTATCGCCGAAAAGGACGATATCCACACCCTTATTTTTGATGAGATAGATACAGGCGTCAGCGGACGTGCGGCGCAGAAAATAGGAATAAAGCTCAAAAGTGTGTCTAAAAATCAGCAGGTGCTGTGCGTTACCCATCTGTCGCAGCTGGCGGTAATGGCGGACAATCATCTGCTTATTGAGAAGCAGACAAGAGAGGGCAGGACATTTACCTCTGTTCACAAGCTTGATTTTGAGCAGCGTAAGAGGGAGATCGCCCGCATAATGGTAGGCGAGAACATCACCGACACCGCCCTTATGAATGCCGAGGAAATGCTGCTGGCAGGCAGTGCAGAGTGATGCAGATATCCAGACTTATTGAAATGATACACATTCTGCTTGACAAAAGAGCCGTGACCGCCGCCGAGCTGGCGGAGCATTTCGAGATATCCGTGCGTACGGTCTATCGTGATATCGAAGCTCTTTCGCAGGCGGGATTCCCAGTGTATGCGGAGCGTGGCAGAAGCGGCGGCATAAGGATAACCGAGGGCTATTCCCTTGACAAGTCAGTGCTTACCGACGAGGAAAAGACGGAGCTTATAGGCGCACTGGCAGGCTTTGCCGCACTGGGGGCGTCGGACAGCCGTGCTGCCTCACATATAAGGTCATTTTTCGGCGGTGCGGAAGAGCCTGACTGGGTGCAGATAGATTTCTCCGACTGGGGCAGCTCTCAGCAGGAGCTTTATGCCGACATCAGAAAGTGTATCTTTGAAAAGCGTATGCTTTCCTTTGATTATTATAATTCCATGGGCGAAAAAAGCCGCAGAAGCACATTTCCGGTGCAGCTGCGGTTCAGGAGCAAAACATGGTATCTCAGCGCATATTGCTTTGAAAAACAGGCAATGCGCCTTTTTAAGCTCAGACGAATGAAAAATGCGGTGGTGGGGGATATCTGCGATCGCCCGAACATTTCCGAGGAAATCGCCGAAGCTCCCGATTACAGCTATGCACGCAAAATAACACTGAAAATAAGCGGCAGAATGGCATACCGTGTGTATGACGAATTTGACGAGGATAATATCATCAAAAACGCTGACGGCAGCTTCACCGTGACCTGTTCATATATCGTTGACGACTGGGTCTATGGCATGATACTTTCCTACGGCGAATACTGTGAGGTGTTGTCTCCTGAGGATATCAGGGAGACAGCAAAAGAGAAGATAAACGCAATGAAAAATGTATATGGAGAATAAAAATGACTGAACTGCGCAGACTTTCCGTTGATGATATAGATGAAATAAAATCACTTTTCAGGGATATATTCACATCTGAACCGTGGAACGACGACTGGAGCGATGACGGTCAGCTTGAGGGATACATCATCGACATCATCGGCAACAGAAATTCCCTTGCCCTGGGACTTTATGAAAACGGCGTATTGACAGGGATCTCGCTGGGAAATGTGATGCACTGGTATATGGGTACAAACTATTACATCATCGAGCTTGGCATAAAGCCCGAATGTCAGGGCAGAGGTCTGGGAACGGAATTTCTCAGAATGATAGAAGAGTATATCCACGCAAACGGCATAAGCTGTATTTTTCTGCAAACAGAGAGGGATATGCCCGCATATGATTTTTACAGAAAAAACGGCTTTGACCTTTTAGATGGCCATGTTTCACTTACAAAATTTCTGAAATAATACCAATCTTCAATCAATCTATAGACAAATCCTCGGCTTTGCCTATAGGACGATTAAAAATTAGTATAAAACCTGACGGCACGCTGTCAGGTTTTCTTTGTTATAATAGACCTATCAAATATGAAAGGAAGTCTTATTATGACAAACACAAAAATATGCCAGAGCTGCGCAATGCCCATGACAGCAGCAGATCACGGCACCAACGCCGACGGAACACCCAGCGCCGATTTCTGCAAATTCTGTATGAAGGACGGAAAAATGGGGGACTGCACCATGGAGCAGATGGCGGATATCTGCGCCGATATCGACCTGCGTGACGGCCGTGCGGCCGATAAGCAGGCGGCGGTAAATATGTATATGTCGGTGCTGCCCATGCTGAAAAGATGGGGCGGCACAGGCACTATGGAATACGAGGTCGTTGAGCTGCCGCAGATGACCGTCAGGGGACTGGGCTGCCGCACTTCAAACACCGCTCCCGATATGAGCGAAAAGATAGGCGGACTGTGGAAAAGCTTTTTCGGCGGCGTTTTTCAGAGCATTGACAAAAAGGCAAGCCCTTACACATACGGCGTTTACAGCAATTATGCCACGGATTTTACGGGGGAATATGATATGACAGTGGGCTGCCAAGTTACCGAGGACGGCGGGTCTGACAGCACCGTAACAACAGTGATACCAAGTGGAAAATACGCAAAGTTCACTCTTCACGGCGATGCACAAAAGGATATCTACGCATTCTGGTGCCGCCTGTGGTTCATGCCCCTTGAACGTGCATATACCGCCGATTTTGAGGAGTATGTTTCCGAGCATGACTTCAACATCTACATTTCCATAAAATAACAGAAGATATCAAAAGCCTGACGACGCACAGCCGTCAGGCTTTTATAGTTACTCTTCGATCTGCTTGCCGAGGAACTGGGCAGCAGCCTGAATGAGATTTTTCTGCACCTCAGTCGCCGCTGTATTTTCTCCCGAGGCAGGGGCGAGAAATGCCACAGCACCCGTAACATCGCCCGATGAAAGAATGGGAGTGCAGGCGATGGCAGCCCTGTCAATTCCCTCAACGGGGAATACCTTCACATCATCTGCGGAAGAATAAATGTAATTCTTTCGGTGCTCGAGGTAATCCTCCAGCCCCTGAGAAACACGCCTTTCGCTGAACTCCTTTTTGCCCACGCCCGCCACAGCCACAACGTGGTCACGGTCGAACACAACGGTGGGGCAGTTGGCAAGCTTTGTCATGACCTCTGCTACCTGAGACGCCGATGCAGCCATTTCATTTATGGCGGAGTATTTCTTGAAAATGACCTCTCCGTCAGAGCTTGTGTATATTTCCAAGGGGTCGCCTTCACTTACAACAGTTACACAGTCATCAACCAACGTATCTAAGCGCTTTTGCGGCTCTGCAAGTTCGGCTTCCGCTTTGATTATCCCGTCAATATCCGTGAGAAGGTTCACAGTGATGTGGTCTTCATAGACCTGTATATTATCTATTATACTGCCAATATCGGTTTTGTCAAGTCTTTCCTTTTCAAGTATCTCATTGAGTACTCCAACGGTAGTAGCGGCGGCTTTGTTGGTATCTGCCACTGCTTTGTCACGTTTGGCAAGCAGTTCAAGCTGAGCATTCAGCCCCTCAATTTTTTGCGAGTGCGAGGAAATGATGATGTCGTAAGTCTCGTTGATGAGCTTTTCCTGTGTGGGATTTGCCATGATATCTCTTATGCGCTGAGTGGTCACAGCTGCAAGCTCAGCCTTAAGCTGTGATATCTGACGGTTTATCTGTTCCGGTGTATCATCGGAAATATTCTTCCGCTCCCTTGCCGCAAGCTGCTTGTCAAGGGTTTCTGCTATAAGGGTGGAATTATCACGGAGCTTTTCGATGACTTTTTTCAGCGTGTCGTCCAGTCTGTCAACTCTGATATGATGCGAAGAGCAGTATGCCTTTCCATGCTTTGTGTACGTGCTGCACCTGTATGCGGGAGCAAGATTGGGTCGGCTCATTGATGACATAGGTCTGCCGCAGTCACCGCATATAAGGAAGCCTGTGTAATCTGTTCTGTACTTCTTCACACCCCGGTAGTTTGAGCGGGTCCGCACAGCAAGCTGCTGCTGTGCCTGTTCAAAAACAGCCTTAGTAACTATAGGAGTATGATCGTTCTCAATGACTATATTTTCGGCGGCAGGAAGCAGAATATCATCGCCGTTTATTTTTTTTCTGCTGTATTTGTGCTGTCTGAGAGTTCCTATATAAAAGTCATTGCTGAGTATCTGGCTTACGGTCACACTGCTCCAGCGGCTGCTGCCCCTGAGTCTCGTGGACTTCCCCATAAGTTCACAGCGCAGTATCTCGTCTTGCCTTGCAGTGGGGATATTCATTTCCGTAAGCTTGTTGGAGATAGCCTTGTAGCCCATTCCCGACAGATACATATCGTATATCATTCGTATGACCTCTGCCTGCTTTTCGTTCACCTCAAACTTCATAGCCTTGCTGTCGGTCATGGTGTAGCCGTAGGGGACAGCACATATCCATCTGCCTTCTTTCTGGCGGTTCTCAATGACCTTGCTGACCTTCTTACTGGCATCAGTAACAGGCATCTCGTTTATCAGGAATCTGAACTGTATCTGCAGCCACTCGTCGCATGTGGGAAAGTCTATGCCATCGTTTATTGAGATGATGCGGACACCGGCGTCTCTCAGATCCTCAAGCTCCGCCAGCCCACGGCTGTTTCGCCTGGAAAAACGTGAGAAGTCCTTGATGATAAGTATGGTGTATTTGCCGCTCATCAGACCTCTGCGCATGTACTGATAACCCTCACGCTGCTCAAAGGTGTAGCCTGAGCGGTCACGGTCCTCAAAATATTCGATATCATCATCGGGAAATTTCTGGGCGGCATATGCCGAAATAATGCTCTTCTGGTTTTCGATAGAAGTATTGTCCTTGCCTATCTCCTCATCAACGGAAATACGTAAGTAGGCTGCTATTGCCATTTTAACACATCCTTTCAATATATATTATCATGCTGACGGTATTGGGGTCAACAGGAAAAAAATAGGGGCATCAGCTGTTGGCTGATACCCCTATTCGTCATGAAGGCATAACAGGGCTAAGGTGGCTCATGACCAGAGCTACAGTGGTGTCATCGGGCTTCTTTGTGCCGGAGATGAATACCGTAACATCATAGTTCTTTTGCTTGCAGCCGGAGTAGATATCTTTCAGCATCATTCCTACAAGCTCACTGCCTGCTTCGCTTTGAGTCAGCCACACGTCTGTTGTGCGGTCCATTTCATTTACATTTACATTCATTTTGATTTCCTCCTTTTGAATAATATTGACAGGATCTTTTGGTTTAAACCCCTTTAGATGAGTGCTCATAAATATAATATATAGTTGAAAATGCGAGAAATACGGCAGCTTATACCGTAAAAGACATTTTTACGGTATAAGCTGCATCTTACAGACTTTTCAGCTGGATTTTTGTCTATGCCTCAGATGCCCGATATTTCTAGCTTTCAGGCGGTGTAACGACAAAAAGACATTTTTTCGGATAGAAGTATAGGTCCTCTGTTGTTGTATTTCGTTGCTTGTTTAATTTCACAATACTTGTCAGCCAGTTGATCTTCAAACTTTCTATCAAAATAATGATAGTCTGTGACGAAAAGTCTGCAAATTGCGAAGTATCCTTGTGATATTACTTGCTCAAAGTCAAGCGCAACAGCAGCTTCTGCAGAAAAGCCATAGTCATCAATAATATATTTATGATCATACGGATCTTCTCTTATGAAAGCTAATTGACTTTCCTTTTCAAAGCATTCGTCTATATACAGATTATTACGCTTGATAGCACATCCATATGCACCATCCACATTCATCCTGCTAACAGGTAAATTACCTTTGTATTGGTTAAGGGTTATTCTCTGATTACACAGGCAGAGTAGGTATAGAAAGGAATATTTGTCACTCCAAGTTTTGGAATTCTTATAACCTTCTCGAAGTTCGCAAATAATATTTTCCAGTTTATCGGTGTCCTTTGATGAATAAATATTTGAGTAATCCGCAAACAGCTTATAAGTTAAATCACCGGTGACTCTGTAGAAGTTATTGCAGATCCTTTGAAATGTTTTCTGCACTTTAGTACTGACAATATCTCCTGCAATCAGGGCTTCGGTAATGGAAAAAATATGAGGATCTCTGTATCCATTGCTTTTGGCTATAGAATTAAGGTCCGTGATGATTGAGGTATCAGTTCTGCCATTGAGTGTATCAACATGCTCTCCGATCATTTGCAGAAGATCGGCTGACTTGACATTGTTTATCAGTGCTTTTAAGATAATTTTTTGATCTTCGGGAGAAGCCTTAATAAATTCATACCTTAAAGTGCCGAATTCTTCTGACCATTTACCTTGTAGTTCGGGAAAGCGTGTTCCAAGCTTTACATCGAGAGTTTCAATCGTGTCATCTGAAAATTTATACATCTTTTTTTCCTCCCTGTGGAAATTTTAATAAAAGTATAATGATGTAGATGCCATGTATAAGTTGGGTGAACTTTATTATTATGCTGACAAACCGCATCAAAATCTTAATAAATCAGAGTATTACCTTAAGCAAGGCGAGCAGCACGATGATTTAAGATGTATGTGCCTACTTACAGAAATGTATTTGGATACGTCGCATTTTACGTATTATAACCCCAATAATTCGGTGATGATCGATTTACTGAATTTATCTGAGGATACAAAGTCTCCTATGTATAACCCTGAAGCAGGGCAAAAAATGCTAAGCAAAATTGAGCAAATTGCATTGGATACTTCTAATGATGTTTTATTGGAAATAGTTGCAGATTTTTATATTGATGAAAAATACGGAATTGTTAACGCTGCAAAAGCGGAACAGTATTATCGTTCCTTAGAATCCAAAGATCCCGATGACATAGAATTAAAGGTTAAGTTAGCAATGTGTCTTGAAGCGCAGGGGTCGGTTAAACAGGCTGTTGATATTTATAAGTCATTGGCGCAAGCAGATCCACCGGTTGAATTGGCGGTACGCAGACTTATTTATTACTATTCTAAAACGGGGGATGATGCTAATAAGGCAAAATGGATAGACTATCTGTTTGAAAATTTTGGATGTGGAGATGATGAAGAGACAGAAAAATGGCTGCTATTCAATGGAAGATATTATCATACGCAATTTATTAACGATAATGATGACGATAGTATAAAAGCATGTTTAAAGGCTTATTATACAGCTGCACAGAAATTTGATAATGTCGGAGCATATTTTGAATTAGGCGTTATCTGGTCTACTACATTGTATGATAAACAAGAAGCATTGGAAAATTATCAGAAATGTTTAGAGCTTTATAAAAAGGAGCGTGAAAAAATGCCCTCAGACCCGTGGATTAAGGCTCAAATAGAGGATGTTACAGATCATATTTCAATGTGCAAACGGTTGATGAGGTGAATAACTTATGCTGTTTAAGAGCATTGTAAAAAAAAATAAAACAATGGGCGATTTATGCTAGTTAGTTCAGACAAGTGAAATTATTTACCACTATAGTGCACGCTAAAGAATAAAACTAAATATCACTTAAGATTTTTGAACCGGATGATGTTATTTCATTCGGTTCAATTTAATTTAGTGCAGCTTTGTGTTTGGCATATGGACAAATGTTAATGGAGCGTTGTAGTATCGTAATTGTAAAATAGGGTATGAAAAAATAACCGTGTAAACGCAATAATCGCCAAAATTCTGACCATATTAAAAATGCAGTCCAAAGAGGGCAACACTGAGGAGCGACCCAGTGCAGGCTGCGGAATAAAACGGTGAAGAGCAGGTCCCTATGAAAAAAAGTCTGTAAAAAAACGAAGAACTGTGGAAAAATAGAAATAACACAGGAGGATGAATTTTTATGGGAAGAAGAAAACGAGAGCCAATGAGTGAGGGCAAGAGGAACATCATAACAGGACTGCTTCAGGAGTATGATATCAAGACAGCAAAGGATATTGAGGACGCTCTCAAGGATCTGCTGGGCGGAACTATACAGGAAATGCTTGAGGCAGAGATGGACGAACACCTGGGGGTACAGTTCATATGAACGCTCCGACAACACCGACTACCGCAACGGAAAGAAAACCAAGAAAATACGTGGAAATTTTGGTGAAACCGAGATAGAAGTCCCGCAGGATCGTGACGGAAGCTTTGAGCCGAAGGTCGTACAGAAGCGTCAGAAGGACATTTCGGGCATTGAACATAAGATAATCTCACTGTATGCAAAAGGTATGACGACCCGTCAGATAAGCGAAACTATTGAGGATATTTACGGCTTTGAAGTAAGTGACGGAATGGTGTCGGATATTACCGACAGGCTGCTCCCACAGATAGAAGAGTGGCAGAATCGCCCTCTTGATGAAGTATATCCTATCGTATTCATTGGTGCAGTTCATTTTTCTGTCCGTGACAATGGTCAGATAAAAAAGCTTGCGGCTTATGTTATCTTGGCAGTAAGTCTTACAGGTCATAAGGAAGTATTATCGATACATATCGGCAAAGTATTGGCTGGGAGTGCTGAATGAGCTGAAAAATCGTGGTGTAAAGGATATTCTTGTGATCTGTGCAGACGGTCTTTCCGGAATGAAAGAAGCAGAAGCAGCTGCATATCCGCAGACAGAATTACAGCGCTGCATTGTTCATCAGGTGAGAAATACACTAAAATATGTTGGAGAAAAAAACAAGAAGGAATTTGCAAATGACCTTAAGACCATATATCAGGCACCGTCCGAAAAAGCAGCATTGGAGCAGCTTGAGCGGGTCACTGAAAAGTGGGAGAAGGATTATCCGAATGCAATGAAAAGCTGGCAACAACGGAGATATCCAAAAAATGGACGATGCCGCTTCGGGACTGGGGCAAGGTGCTCGGTGAGCTTGAGATAATGTATCCGGACAGGCTGAACTGATGCCGCCGCAAAATATCCTGATGCAGCGCAGTGAAATCAGGATATTTTGCATCGGGAGCTTGACAAACGGCAGTATTCAATTTATACTGAAAAAGGAAAAAGAGCGACCGATCAGCCGCTCTTACCACAAAGTCATTTTTCTGCAGTTGATTGTTTTTACAGAGCTTTTTTCGCAGAACTAAATAAAATTTACATACAGTGTTCAGCATGTAGAAGCATCAATGAACTTACAGGTATTTTCAAATCTGAACACAAAAATGTTTTCCCATTATCTTCAATAAACTCATTCTTGGGAACATAAAATTATGACTGATAAAATATTACACCACAGTATATTTATTAGTATTGTCCTCTCTTGACTACATTTTTAATTTAGGGTATAATGAAATAAATCCGAAAGATAAACAACATACAGCAACTATAATTTAAGGGAAAATATTTATGCGAACTGAAATAGAACTTAACAACGGATGGCGCTTTGCTAAGATATATGATCTGGGAATAAGCGAAAATGATGCAGTTACCCCCGAATTTGACGATTGCTCATGGGAAAAGATCTGCCTGCCTCACACTTTTAATGCAGCTGATAGTGTAACAAGCAGCTATTATAAAGGACTGACCTGTTACCGCCGAGATTTGGAGCTTTCTACAAAATACAAGGGCAAGGCACTATACATTGAATTCGGGGGAGCCAACACTACTGCTAAAGTGTTTGTGAATGGCTTTTTTGCCGGAAAACACGATGGAGGCTATTCTGCTTTTCGCATAAACATAACGAATTATGTACACTATGACAGAAAAAACCAAATTGCAGTCCTTGTTGACAATTCACCCACAAATTACATTGCTCCAATTACTGAACAGGGCGATTTTACAAAAATGGGTGGATTGTACCGAGAAGTTAAATTAATTGCCGCCGAACCTGTTCACATTGCACTGGAGGACAGTGGTTCCTGCGGAGTCTACATCACACCACATAATATTACATCAGACAGCGCAGACATTGATGTACTGATAAAGCTTGATTCCGCCAACAACATAGAGGCAAAGGCCGTAATTTTTGCCCCGGACGGAAAGCCTGTTGCAGAGATGTGTGGACATACAGAAAGCGACAGGCTTACACTTTCAAAAAAAATATCTGCTCCGCAGTTGTGGGATGGTGTAAACTCTCCCTGTCTGTATCGTGCCGAAGTCACCCTATTTTATGGGGACAAAGCAACAGATATGGTATCCGAAAATTTTGGCATAAGGACATATCATATTAACCCTGAGGATGGTTTTTTCCTTAACGGAAAGTCTTATCCTCTTCATGGTGTGAACTATCATCAAGACAGCTTTGAAAGCGGCTGGGCAATGACAAATATCCAACGTGAACGTGATTATGGAATTATTCGTGATATGGGTTGCAACGCTGTAAGAATGGCTCATTATCAGCATTGCAGTCAGGAATATTCACTGTGTGACGATTTCGGTATTTGTGTTTGGACAGAGATAGGGATTATAAACAAAATGTCTCCGGATGAAAGCGAACGTCACATTCTTGCAGATGGCTTTGCAGAAAATGCAAAACAGCAGCTTATTGAGCTTATCAGGCAGAATTACAATCATCCATCAATCATCTTATGGGGAATATCTAATGAACTTCACCAAATGTCTGATGAAATTTTTGCTTTATACCAAGAACTTTATGAGCTTGCCTGCACGGAGGACAACACAAGGCTGAAAACTTATGCAGACAATCAGTTCTATGGCAGATTTTTGCAGCTTCCCACAGATGTCGTAGGATATAACCGTTATTTCGGTTGGTATAAGGAAGCAGGCGATGCAGAACATTTCGGAGAATGGCTTGACTTATACCATAATTCAAAGGAAAAACGTCCGATATGCATTTCTGAATACGGCGGTGGCGGAGCCCTAACACAGCACAAGGACAGCATAGACTGGCTGAACGATATTGACCCGAATGGAGCTCGTCATTATGAAAATTATCAGTCACAGCTTCACGAAATTGTTTGGCGGCAATTTTCTGCAAGAAAATATCTTTGGGCAGCATTTGTATGGTGTATGTTTGATTTTCCTTCCAGTGGTCGTGAAGAGGGTGATACGATAGGACAGAATGATAAGGGTCTATGCACGAGAGAACGCATACCCAAAGATGCGTATTTCTTTTACAGATCTGTATGGAGCAGTGAGAAAACCATCTACATTACTGAGCGCCGTCATAACGTAAGACCTTGCAATGTGCCATTTATAAAGATATATTCAAATGCACAAAGTGTTGAACTTATCGTGAACGACAGGTCACTTGGCATAATAAAACGCAGCGAATTGTCAAATAGCAATGATACTGTTTTTGTATGGAACAATGTTAATATAAATAAAAATGAGAAAAATACTATTACTGCAAAAGCGACATTTGATGATGACACGATAAAGTATGACAAAGTTTGTTGGTATGGCAAATAACAAAGCAAATGTAAAAAATCGATCATAACGAACATCTATATTGCAATAGAAAAAGCGTTACCTATTGAATTGAAAGGTAACGCTTTTTTTATGCTCTGTTTAGTCTGCTAAGCTTTTTTACAAAGAAAACGGAAATAATAAGCACAAGCGGAAATACACAGCCTGCAAACATACCCTTTTGCATATTATCTCCTGCATTTTGGGAAATATTGCCCACGACTGCAGGTCCGAGTGCACCGCCCATATCTCCTGCCATTGCCAGAAGTGCAAACATGGCCGTACCTCCCGAAGGTATCTTAGCCGAACAGATGCTTATAGTTCCGGGCCACATTATTCCTACCGAAAAACCGCACACTATGCAGCCGACAAGTCCCAGCAGAGGTATCTCCGACAAAGAGGCTGTAATATAGCAAGCGAGACAAAGAGCCCCCGAACCGATCATAAATTTCATAAGATCAATTTTTTCACCATATTTTCCGTACAATGACCGGCTTATACCCATTGTAACGGCGAACATACACGGGCCTGCGATATCTCCCATTGATTTGGAAAGACCCAGTGCAGATTCTGCAAACGCAGATGCCCATTGTGCCATTGAAAGCTCCGATGCACCTGCACATACCATAAGCAGAATGGAGAGCCAAAACAGCGGAACTTTAAGCAGACTGCCAATACTCATTCCCTTACCGCCCTCTGTCGGATGCTCGATCGGACATACTGCAAAATTGAACACATTACACAGTGGAATAACTGCCCAAATGCAGGAGAGCCATCTCCAGTTTTCTATCCCGAATAATGCAAAGAACAGGGTTGAGAGAAGTATGACTGCGACCGACCCCCAGCAGTAGAAAGAATGGAGCAGGCTCATTGCCGCCTCCTTATGCTCAAAAGGGCACGCCTCAACGATAGGGCTTACAAGCACTTCCGTAAGACCGCTGCCTATGGCATAAAGTACTGTACTGATTATTATTCCTGCAAACGGATCGGGTGTGACCTGCGGAAGAAAAGCAAGTCCGATAAGTCCGACCGCCGAAAGCAGCTGCGAACCGACAACACAATTTCTGTAGCCTATAGTATCTGCAAAACGTGCACACAAAATATCAATAATAAGCTGTGTAGTAAAAAACACAGATGAGATAAGCGCTATTTTTCCTAAAGAAATATTGTAATTATTATGAAAAGTAAGAAACAGCAGCGGTGCAAAATTTGCAGCTATTGCCTGTGTAACAAATCCCAAGTAACAGGCTATCAGCGTTTTTTTGTAATTCATATTTACGTTCCTTTCAATAATAGCAGTATAAGGTAATTCTATTGTTTTCGCACAGACTTTTTACTTTATTGCAGTATTATAGGTCACCTCTAAAAACCACCGGCTAAAAGCCTTAGCACCTCATCTGCCTGCAGATTTTCCGTCATCTTGCACATAAATTTCTTGACATACGACATGTATGCAAATTCTTGCTTTGCAATAATTGCGAAATTTCTATACAATCTGACAAAAAATCTGACTTCGCATCTGAGGCACTATGGTTTTTAGATGCGACCTATAGTTTATACTAATAACCAATTGTTCTATAGATAAAGCCGACAGATGAAATAAGCTCAGTCTAGGAAAGCGACCGCAGGCGGGCTTGCCGCCCGGCAAGGGAGCTTGACGAAGAATGGGCTTATTTCAGCCGAGGATTTGTCTATAGGTTAATTGGTTATTAGTATTATATATTATGTAAACAGCTTCTCCGCCGATATTTCGACGGAGAAAGTTCTGTCCCTTAATTAAGTGATATTTTTATATAATAACCAATCAATAAATCATCCAATTTTCTTAAATACAGGCATAACATCAAGAGGTGCGGGAACGGTGACGGTCTGACCGCCGCTGTAGATCTTCTTGTCGGAGATGCTCTCCCACTGACCCTTTGGCAGATATACACTGCGCTCTCTTGCGCCCGGCTCAAGCACGGGAGCAACAAGATAATCGCTGCCGAACATATACTGCTCGGGAAGCTCCCAGCACTTTTCATCGTCGGGGAACTCAAAGAACATTGTGCGGATAACGGGCGCACCTGTTCTTGCGGTCTCCTCCATAAGCCCTGCAATGTAGTCCTTCATGGAAAGACGGATATCCAGCCACTTCTTCATGATCTCATAGGCTTCCTCGCCGTAGCTCCAAAGCTCGTTGGGGTGGCCTGTGTAAAGATATCCGCCGCCGAAATCACGGTCATCAAGCTTGGGGATATCCCAGTCGGGGCCACGGTTTCCGTGCATACGCAGGATAGGGCAGAACACGCCGTACTGATACCAGCGTATGAGAAGCTCCCTGAAATCGGGGTCGTCCCAGTTGTCTGTCATAAATCCGCCGATGTCGGTGGTCCACCAGGAAATACCCGCAAGGCCCATGTTCTGACCTGCAATGACCTGATCCTTAAAGGATTCAAAGTTTGACTGAACATCGCCTGTCCAAACAAGTGTCCTGTACTTCTGGCTTCCTACCCATGCGGAACGGCAGAGGTTGACTGCCTCATGGTCGCCCTCGGCTTCCTGTCCGTTATAGAATGCCTCAACATACTTCTTGGGATATTCGCAGCCAACCTTTGAGCCACGTCCGGTATAGTAGCGGTAATTTTCAAAATCGTACTTGGTGCTGTCAGGCTCGGAGTTGTCCAGCCAGAAAAGGTCGATGCCCCAGTCACGGTAATTCTGCTTGCACTTGCTCCATACAAATTCCTGAGCTTCGGGATTGAAGAAGTCAACCGTGCCGCAGTCGCCCTCATAATCATAGGTCTGCACCGAACCCACATCGGTGGTGCTTATGAGCGCCTTCTGCTCCATTTCATAATAGTTCTCGCTGCGCTTATCCACAGACGGCCATACGGAGACCATGACCTTTGTTCCCATGGCATGAAGCTCATCGGTCATTGCCTTTACAGCGTCCCTGCTCCAGTATTTCTCGTCAAATCTCCAGTCGCCCTGATGCGGCCAGTGGAAAAAGTCGATAACGATAACGTCAAGCCTGATGCGCAGCTCCTTGTATTTTCTTGCGACCTCAAGCACCTCATCGGGAGTGCGGTAACGGAGCTTGCACTGCCAGAGGCCAAGATAATCCTTGCTCATAACAGGCGCTCTGCCCACACATTCGGTGTAGTTGGTCACGATCTGAGCGGGAGTATCGTCGGCGGTTATCCAGTAATCCACCATATCGCTCTCGTCGGATATCCACTTGGTGATGTTGGTTCCGAAAGCCGCCTCGCCTGTTGAGGGATTGTTCCAGAGCATGCCGTAGCCCTTGTTTGATACCACAAAGGGAACGCTTACCTGGGAATTTCTCTGCTCAAGGGGAAGAACAGAGCCTTTAAGGTCAAGTATGGGCATCTGGTACTGACCCATACCGAACAGCTTTTCCTTGGGGTCGGACTCGAAGCGGACGGTTATCTTAAAGTCATCGGAAGCAAGTCCCTTGTATTCACGGGATCTTATCTTGTAGCAGATAGCCTCCTTGCGTACAGAGCCGTAATAATAGCTGTAATATTCCTGCAGGATAAGCTCATTGTCCTTGTAAAAGCAAATAATGCCCACGCCGTTTACAGTGGCTTTGATCTTTCCGTTCACTATCTCAGCCGTTTCGCTGCCCTCGTCAATGGTCACCTTTGCGCTGTGAGCCACGTTCTCGGTAAGAGCGTGAGCGTCCCGGGGGAGCTTTTTCAGAAGGGTAGTCCTCACACGAAGAGCATTATTGCCCCAGCCCTCAATGCGGATAGTTTCATTTCTCGACCGTGCAATAAGTGCGCCGTTTTCTTCAGTAAATCTTATCATTTCAATACCTCCCGTAAAATTCTCGTGTTGACTGTTCACTGAATTTGTAGTATAATTATAACATCAAGTGACATGAAATGATATAAATATATTGTCCGAAACTATGAAAATATCGTCAGGCGGTGAAAGAAATGTCTATAGTTGATTACAGTGTGCTGAAAAGCGGGGACAGCGGTCAGGATCCCCCATTCAAATCAGATGAATCGGGACTTCACGGAGATGCGGAGTTCCCCATAGCCGTATATCATGCCGATGTTACGGACAATTTTGTGAGCTGGCACTGGCATGAGGAGCTTGAATTCGGATATGCTGTCGAGGGCAGCGTGCTTATGGAATGCGGCAAAAGCAAGCACATACTGAACAAAGGCGATATTTATTTTATCAACAGCAACACTCTTCACGCCATGTTCAAAGCGGGGACGGGTCAAAAAAGCGTGTTCCGCTCTGTTGTGGTGCATGGTTCCATAGTGGGCGGAAAAGAGGACAGCATCTACCATCGGAAATATGTTGCGCCCATAACGGGCAACAGCGGACTGCGTGAGCTGATATTCACCCCCAAGGACGGCAGCTATTCAAAGATACTGGGGCTGCTCACAAACATCTGGAACACGGAAAATATCAGAGTGCCCAATCACGAGCTTATCGTCCGCAACGAGCTTTCAGAGCTTTTCCGGATACTTATCCATCTGTCGGAAAAGAATATGTCGGCGCACCCTGCCGCCAGCATTGCCCAGGAGACAAGGCTCCGTGACATACTGCTTTTTATCCACGACCATTACGCCGAAAAGATCACTCTTGATGACATGGCAGCCGCCGCATTCATCAGTAAAAGCGAGGTGCTCAGGTGCTTCAGGAACATAACGGGTCAGTCCCCGTTTGAGTATCTGAAAAATTACCGCCTGCGAAATGCGGCGTACATGATACAGAACACCTCCGACCCTATAAACACCATCTGCGGCCTTTGCGGCTTTGACGACCACAGCTATTTCTCCAAGGCTTTTAAGGAGGCTTACGGGTGCAGCCCACGGGAGTTTAAGAAATAAGAACTTGTCTTCACAAGATAAATGTGGTATAATAAAAGAACAATGAGATATACAAGTGATATGACGGAAAGTCAATGGGAAATAATAAAACCAATATTACAGGAAGCAAAATACAGGAACTTGGAAGAAAAGCAAGAACAGATAAATGCGGTATTTTACTTGGTGAAAAAAGGGTGTCAATGGAGGAACCTGCCAAAAGATTTTCCTAAGTGGAAGACCGTATATAGCTTCTATAGAAGAGCTTGTCTGAATGGAATATGGGATAAAATACAGAAAGCACTGGTCAAAAAAGTTCGTTTGGCAAAAGGTAGAAAAGAAGCTCCAAGCTATGCTTTGATTGATTCACAAAGTGCTAAAACAGTATCATCAAACGAAAACCGAGGATATGACGGAGGAAAAAAACAAAAGGACGAAAGCGGCATATAGTAACATATACAATGGGAAATCTGCTTTGTGTGCACGTCCATGCCGGCAACATTCACGATACCAAGGGCGGAGTATATACTTTTGAAAAAGCTTTATATCGTTATCCCACACTTATTGGCGTTCGTGCCGATCAAGGATACAGGTGTACTTTTAGAACCCGTCTTCACAAGCATATGCGCACGTCTTTTCGGCAAATTTTGCCGC
>OLVO01000049.1_pt1 | contig 120736 bp, 135 predicted proteins | sample 1672571 | NCBI WGS metagenome assembly OLVO01 (sample SAMEA3136700, study PRJEB25190) | human gut metagenome | biome: human gut; feature: human-associated habitat; material: faeces | place: Austria | collected 2013
CTTGCATGTCTTAGGCATGCCGCCAGCGTTCATCCTGAGCCAGGATCAAACTCTCATAAAAATTTATTTTAATTAGTTTGTTTTATTGTTCAATCCTAACTGTCTCAAAATTGACGTTTTGCTTAGTTTTCAAAGATCATTTTGCATGTTATTTCCGAGTTGCATTGTTAATATATCAAATTAAATTTACAAAGTCAACAAATTTTTCACATTTTTTTCACTTTTTTTGTTTTTTTTATATTTTATATCTTTTTAAACTGACTTTTTGCTATTTTTACAATAAAAAAAGAACCTTTGTTCTTTACTTCGCCTCTTTTTTTTGTCGTTTTATTTCATTATATATATGATTATATTTCTCTATTGTTTCTGCATTAAACATTGTTGCTTTATTTCTAACCAATTCTATTAATGAGGTAAGCTCTGATTTTAGTATCATATCCAAATCATCTGAGTAATGCATAATAGATTTGTGATATTTATATTCCCCTCTGTCTAGTATTTTAAAACTACCATCCGGAAATACTCGCAAGTCTAAGTCGTAATCAATATATTTAATGGTTCCTTCTTCTATTATATAAGGAGAGGCAATATTGCAATAATAATAGATTCCATTTTTTTTACATTGGCCAATAATATTAAACCATTGGTTTCTAAAGAAATATAAAACCGCCGGCTCTTTTGTATGCCATGTTCTTCCATCAGATTCCGTTACCTTTGTTTTATCATTTCCAAAGATTAGATAATCATCTTTTATATCTAATAGAATTGCTTCATCCCAAGAACGATGTATTTTACTATCATGTTTATAACTATGAATCTGATACTTTTTTCCTATTTCTAATTTTTCTTCCTCCATTTTTACCTCGCTTCTTTTGTATTATAACTTTTTTTCTAAGCTTTTTCAACCGAGAAAAAAAGAATGTATGATTTTATACATTCTTTTTACTTTTTTGTTAAATAAGAAATTGCCCAAAATCCAAAGATAAATACTACGATTACGACTAAGGCTCCAAAAAAAGGACTATCCATATATTCTGAGGCTATAGAATCTAACTTTTCATTCCACTTTTCAATTGTTTCCGAAAAAGTGGCAATAAGTAATAACTTGTTCATCTATAAACCTCCCCTTATTTGTCTTGATTTCTTTTTTTTGATTTTCTTTTTGACGTTTTATTTTTTGTGCTATTTTTTTTATTATCATCTTCGCTAATGATTTCTGCATCTGTAATTGTTTCTTCCATAGCCTTTCTTATTTTCGTTACACTACTTTTAATAGCAAGAGTAGATATAATATCTAACACGGCATATATAATAATAAAGATTCCGATTATTTTCATGATTCCTATGGCTGCTTTAAACGGATTAAATAGCAGGATTACACCGCAAAGTGTGCTAATTATTGATATTACCATTGTAGTTTTCCAAAGTCTGTTTTCATCCGACTTTAATTGAAATGCATAATTTAATTTTCCTGCACTGCTTATAATAATAGCAATGCCAATTACGGCTGGAATGATACTAGCAATTGCGTGGTAATTTTTGATAATAACTATTCCAAAAATTACTGTAACTATCCCATAAACAATATCTAATTCATTACGTAAAGCTGGACTTTCTCCATTTCTTACATATCTAATTAATGCTAATACTCCAATCGCTATTAAAACTCCACCAATAATATAAGAAATAGTCATAATAGTATTCTCTGACTTATAGATTAATAACAAGCCTAAAATTATTAATATTGCGGATGTTATAATTGATGATCTCAAAAATTTCTTCATAAATCGTTCCATATTTTTCTCCTTATTCTGTTCTAAGCGCTTCCACCGGATCTTTTTTAGATGCAATACTTGCTGGGATTAAACCACCGATTACCGTTAGAGTTACACTTACTATTACTAATATTATAGCATGAATTGGATTTAATTGTGCAACATTTGGTAATTCTGATAAATTTTCTATAATTCGGTTCGTTGGGAATGTTAATATTTCTGCAATAACAATTCCTAATAAGCCAGAAAATATTCCGACTAAAAAGGTTTCTGCATTAAATACTCGTTTAATGTCTTTCTTTCTAGCACCTAGTGCACGTAGTATTCCAATTTCCTTTGTTCTTTCTAACACTGAGATATAAGTAATAATAGCAATCATAATACATGATACTACTAGCGAAATAGATGAGAAGGCGATTAGTACATACGTAACTGCATCCATAATACTTCCCGATAAGCTACTAATCATAGCGGCATAATCTGTATATAATACTTGGTCTATATCTTTTTTATCTTTATTATAGTCATCTAAATAATTGGTTATATAATCCTTAGTATCAAAATCCTTTGGATAAAGATAGATAATTGATGGAGTTACTTCTGCACCTAGTACACCTAAAATATTATCTTTTGTCACAGTTGATGTTGTTTTGTCAAAAGCTTGTCCAGTTAGTACATTGTAATCAACTTCTTTTTGACGATTTACTATTTCACTGTCTTTATTTTCTTCAATTACTTTATCGACTAATGCAGAGTTATAATAAATCCCTGATTGCGTTAATTCTTTTTGTTCTTCTTTTCCACGAATAATTGCTTGTATTTGAATTGTAATGGAATCACCATTTTCATACATTTTTTGATAATTTTGGTCTGGTACAAAATATTTATTTATTTCTTTATAATATATATCATTTGGTATTACTTTAAATTCTTTGTTTAGGATATCATCGAATGATAGCTTTTTACCAACATCAAATCCTAATTGTTCTAAAGTTGCTTTATCTAGTTCGTTTCTTGAATTTACAGCAATTACAACTCCAGGTTCATCATCGTTGATTTTTCCTGCTAATACGTCATAATCTTTCTCTAATGAACTTTGTTTGCTCATACTTTCTGGATATATGCTCCATCCCATAACTCCTGTCATAGATGTTGTTGACATAGAGTAGTTAGTAGCTGTGGGTACTAAGGCATAAGTACCATCACTTTTTTGAGTTACTACATTTAGTGTTGTTCCATATTCATAACCGATAGCATTTAATTTGTTTTTATCAATAGATTCTATGTAATTCACATATTCTTCATCTATTTTATTTATATGTAACATTGTCTCTAATTCATTTTCTCTTGGGTAAACAACTTTTTTGTTTGAGTACTCTTTATGCTTCCCATGACTTTCCATGATTTCTTGCATTGTTTCTTCATTCATGTTCATAGCCTGAGTACTAATTGTTATTGGCATTTGGGATAAAGTGTCTTCTTCATATTCATCAATTTTTGTTTGAAATCCATTAGATAAAGATAAGATTAATGCAATTCCTATAATTCCTATAGAAGAAGCAAAAGCGGTTAATGCTGTTCTTCCCTTTTTCGTTTTAATATTATTAAACGACAATTTTAGAGCGGTCCAAAAACTCATTGCTGTTTTCTTAATCACAAACTCTTTTTGGTTTTTCTCTTCTTTTTCTACTGGATTTGAATCTGTTAACAATTTTCCATCTTTTAATTCCACAATTCTTGTGGAATATTTTTCTGCTAATTCTCTATTATGAGTTACCATAATAACCAATTTATCTTTGGAAATTTCTTTAATTAATTCCATAATTTGCTCACTAGTTTTAGTATCTAGAGCTCCCGTTGGTTCATCAGCTAATATAATATCTGGATTATTTGCTAAAGCTCTGGCAATTGCTACACGTTGCATTTGACCACCTGATAATTGATTAGGTTTTTTATGTGCATGTTCACTTAATCCTACTCGTTTTAATACATCTTTAGCACGTTTTCTCTTTTCTTTTGATGAAACTCCACTTAAAGTCATTCCCATCTCTACATTTTCTAATATTGAAATATGACTAATTAAATTGTAGTTTTGGAAAATAAAGCCAATACAATTATTGCGATAAGCATTCCAATCATTTTCTTTGTAATTCTTGGTAGATCTATTATTGATGATTAAATCTCCCGTATCATAATGATCTAGACCACCAATAATATTTAATAACGTCGTTTTTCCACTGCCACTTGGTCCTAGAATACTTACAAATTCATTTTTCCTAAATTGTAGACTTACATCATTTAAAGCTTGTTGAACAAAATTTCCGGTTTTATAACTTTTTTTTATCTTTTTTAACTCTAACATTTTTCTTCTCCCTTTCCTCTTTTTTATTCTCCTCTTCGAATATTGTTGTTTCTTCTCTTTCATATTCTATCGTTGAAATAATTTTGGTTTTGCTTAATCTTTCATATAAAAACTTTTTTTGCTTTTTGGCTAGATTGTATAGGATACTTAATATATTCAACCAAAAGTATACCTTTAATATTATGATAATACTAGCACTTATTATTTCTAATATATCATTATTTGTTTTTATTTGTTCTAATAAATTGATTAATATAAATTGGTAATAAAATAATATGTAACTTAGTAAATATCTAGCCCCTATTTTTACTCGCTGAAATTTACTATTTTCTTCTGCTACTACTTGTAATCTTAATATCATTTTTCCTAATGTTTTTCCATTTGTGATTATTGGTATTACTAAATAATATAGTAAAAGAGTAATTATAGGAATATACCTTGTCAATGATGTGGTATGCAATAGAATACTCATTACTATAAACATAACCACTAGAAAGAAAAAGTCTATAAGATAAGATAGAGCTCTTCGAAAAAAAGTTACTTTTTTTCCTTTCTCAAAACTTTTTTCATCTAATTCTTTTCTAGTTGGTAGTATTATTGCGATTAATGGAGTAATTAAGTATCCTATCATTGTCCCCACAGTATTTAGTATTAGATCGTCTACATCAAATAAACGATATGGTCTTGGATAAATTCCATATAGTCCGGTTAGTTGTGTTAATTCAAAAAATAGACTTAATAAAAATCCAAATATCAACGCCTTATACCATTTACATTCAAAATAGTACCTTAAATAAAATCCGAAGGGAAGCGTTAGTAAAACATTGAAAGCAGCTATATAAAAGGGAGGACTTTGAATTAGATTGATATAAGAAGGTAGCTCTTTCCAATTAAATGATATATTTAATAAGTCTCTAATAAAGTCGAATGGAATTAATTGAGTAGTTGGAGTTGTTAACATCTTTACTTCTTCTATCGATGGGAGAGGAAGAATTACTAAAAAGTAAGTACATAATAAATATAGAATAAAACTATAGAAAATGGTACTTCTTAAAAAGGGAATTGAACCGTACTTTCTATATTGATATATTAAGAATGGTAATGTAAAAACAAAAGCAATTAAAGGAAAGAAGATAAAAGCAGTAGTAATTGGGATTTTATACGCAGACATAACTTCTCTCCTTCCAGTATTTATTATTATATCATAATTTTTCCACAAAAAAAGTGGAAAAGATTTTCCACCTCTTTTTCTATTATTCTTTTTCCACAAGAAATGTTAATAATGATTCTGGCTCTTTTCCTTCTACTGCAATATCGTAAATTAAATCGATGATTGGAATTGATACCTGCTTATCTTTTAATAATTTATAAATGGATTCTAATGTATAGAAGCCTTCTACTGTCGTATGTGATAAATATTCATCAATTTCTTCTTTTGAACGCTTTTCTCCTAGCAATTTTCCAAAACTAAAGTTTCTACTTTTTACTGAAGTACATGTTAATAGTAAATCTCCAAATCCTGCGAATGATAGTACGGTCTGTTTATCTCCATCAAAAGCATTAATTATTTCTCTCATGTCATGACTTGCCTCTGTTAAAAGCATGGCTGTTGTTGAATCGTTAGCTCCAAGTCCTGCTAACATTCCAGCAGATAGAGCGATTACATTCTTGATTGAGCCACAGATTTCGGTTCCTATTATATCTTTGGTAGCGCGTAACTTGATATAACGGTTAGCAAGTGCTTCTTTTGTTAAGCGTTCTGTTTCCTCATTTTGTGTTGCTAATGTTAATCCGGCAGGCATTTTTGTTACTAAGTCTACTGCAAAAGAGGGACCACTAATTACTGCTAAGTTTTTAGTATCTAAGTGTTTTTCTAATATTTGGTGAATAAACAAACCTGTTTCTTGTTCGATTCCTTTAGTTGCAATTACAATATGATTGTCTTTAATATATGGTTTCATTTCTAAAGCTAGAGAATCAATAAATGCTGCTGGTATGGCAATCACTAATAAATCTTTATCTTTAATGCATTCTTCTACACTGGTTGTTAATTTTATCTTTTCTGAAATAGAAAAATTAGGAATTAACTTTTCGTTTTTTCTAGTCTCTTCTAAATTCTTTTTCTCCTCTTCGAATTTTGTCCACATTGTAATATCACAATTGTTTTCTATCATAATACTGCTTAAAGCCATTCCATAAGCTCCACAGCCAAATAATCCTACTTTCATAAACAATCCTTTCTTAGCTGATGGTAGGTGTAAATGTTGTTGGCATAATTTGAACAAATGTGTTGCCATCATTAATTTCTACTTCACTGCCATCACTGTATGTATATATAGTTTTAGCACTTCTTGATGATTTTGTCCAGTAAATTGGAACAGCATATCCACTAGTAATGTAATATCCATTACCACTTCCTGTAGTATCTAAGTCTTGTCTTCCTTCACTATCTAGTTGTGAGTTTCTTACCTGCTCTATAATGATATTCTTGTAATATAGTTGCTGACCAGATGATTTATCTATATGAGGTGTATCGTTCATAAATCTTAAATATACTTTTCTTTCGGCATCATACGTATAACTTCTTGTTTGATAATAAGAGTATGGTATTACTACTGAATTGGCTGTTAATAATCCATCTCTTGTGACAGGCACTTTTTCTTTTTCTCCTGTTTCTGGATTTACTTGTGTTGTAGTTGAAATGGGGTCACTTAAATTCACTTCATCGGTTGTATAGTTTAATAGTTTCCAATCAGTTGTTGTTGTGTTGTAATTTTTTTGTTCGGCGTAAGCATATAATTTTTCTGTAGAAGTAAATACATTGTGAGGTGCTGCTATAGACTTATCTCTCCAAAAAGGTGCTTCATCATATAAACCGTTAATATTATTAACCCCTAGTGATTTTATGTCATTTTGGGCATAGGTACTCCAACCATAATGTGCATAAATTGCATCACTTTCAAGAGCATAATCTAAAAAATAGTGTCTTGAACTACGGACTGGTCCTATCAAAGATACGTCTTTATCTTTAAATACAGCCATAATTCTGGTAAGTCCTCCCTCTACAATAATTTCATAATTAATATATGATTCTTGAAGTCCCGCATGTCGACCATTTCCTATATTATTATCAATCATTACTGCGATAGGTCTTTGATTGCTGTCTTCGTCTACTATTGTTAATTTTTTCTCTTCTACTTCTGGTTCTTTTTTCTCTTTTTTACTGGGTGTTTCTTTATTTATATATGTTACGTAAATATATCCTAACATTCCTAAAATAATAATTAAAAATATTATGCCAATAATTATATTCTTTCTCGTTATTTTTTTCTTTTTTCTCTCCATTCACAACACTCCTCTATGGACTTATTTTATCATACTTTTTCTGTTGTTTACGTTATTTACATTTTCAAAATATTTTTTTGCGACAACTTATGTCAAGCTCTTTGACTTTGCATTTTTACTCTTATATAATTTAATTGAGGTGATACTATGGCACAGGGAAATCCTGAAACTTTTCCGAAAGGAAATTCCAACTTGAATAAAACTATAAGAAATGTAGCGGTTGCTGGTGGGACTGCTGGATTTATTCTTGCTGGTGCACTTAGTGGTGTTCCAAGTCCATCTTTAGAACAAGAAGCAAAACAGAATGCAGATACTTTACTACCTGATCACACAGTTGAAGTATCTATTGATGACATTAATGATTTAAACCTTATTTTTAATGATAATGATTGTGGTAATGCATTTTTCAGCGAGGTTTGTGAATCATTAAAAGATAAAGGACTACAATTTACAACCTCTAAGCAAAACGATAATTTGATATATGAAAATGCTACTGTTATTACTTTAGATCAGCAAATGATTGCTGGAGAAGGTGTTGCTTTGATTGGACCTTGCCAGGCAGGTACTGCTAATCATTCTGAGGCATTGCTAAAATCTATGCAGATGACATTTCATCAGAGAGGTTGGGATACCGATTCTTTAGCCGGAGTTATGCAATATGTTCCTTATAACGAAGAAGAAATTTATAATGCTGTTCCTTCTGATACAGAAAATGCTGTTTTACCAGACAGTGCGTATATTACAGTTTCTTTTGGAACAATGCCAGAAGGATTTGAAGTTGAAAAAGTGGCTGAAGATACTTTGCTTTCCTTAGCTAGATATCAACATTATTTAGAGTATGATAGTAAAAATGTTACTGTTGTTGAGAATCCAGAGGTTCCTAAACCAGTCAATGATAATCATTATTTCTTTAGTGATCAAATTAATTATGCTCCTTCTTTTAATTCACAATTAGTATTCGAAGTTAGTAAAGAAAATCATTATTCAAAATAATCCCTTAGGGGATTTTTTTATTGTACTTTTTACTAATTATGGTATAATATATCAATCTTGAGAGGAAGTGGTATCGTGAAAAGACTAATATTAGAATTTTTAGGTAGTTTTGGATATTTATTATTTGGATGTATTATTGAGCTATTTGTAATTCATTATCTATCAATTCCTATTTTTTCTTTAAAAGTTTTGATTATCGCTTTGGGATTTGCTACTTCTTTCGGTATTATTTATAGTTTGTGTAATTTATTTTATGATGTCGACATCAATCCTCTTTTTACTTTTACTTCGTGGCTAAAGAATGACATTTCATTTTATAAAATGATTTCTACTATATTTATACAAATACTTGGCGCTGTAGAAGCTGGATTAGTTATTCTTTTATTCTTACCTAATCTTTTAGATAGTTTAGTTATTGGTGTTGGCAATCATATTTTGTTTTCCTCTTCATTTAATACAATTATTTTAGTAGAATTCATAGCTTCTTTTGTTTTTACATTTAGCTATTTTGTTATCAAAAAGAAAATTCAGTCTAAAAAAATGTGGGGATTATTATTAGGAATACTTCTATTTTTATTACTATTTATTTCTATTTCGTTTACAGGTGGCAGTGTAAACCCTGCTCGTGGATTTATTTCTAATTTATTTGTCAACTTTGATACATTGTGTCAATTAAACTTTTATCTTTTCTCTTCCTTAGCAGGAGCTTTATTTTCAACTATTATTTATCATCTTCTATCTTATCATCACAATAACGTATCTTGACAACATTTTTTGTAAATTGACGTCCCTATTTATGTCGAATATTGTTTCATTTTTGTCTAATATGTGTATAATAAAGTAGCATTATTTAAGTTTATAATAATGCTTTTTTATTTTTCTTGGGCTAATATTTTTAAAGATAATTGACAAAGAATTTATTTTCACTTATAATTTAAAGTGTTCATTTAGTAATGAATGTATTTAAAATTTATAGGGGATTAGTTAAATGGTATAATAATGGTCTCCAAAACCACTGTTGGGAGTTCGATTCTCTCATCCCCTGCCATTTAGAAATTAAAGAGTCACAGCAAGTGACTCTTTTTCATTTTTCTAAATAGTAAATAATTTTCGTAAATAAAAAGTGGAATTTAATTACCACTTTTATTGTTGCTTTCTCTTATTAACATTTTAGGTTTATCGCCTGATTTTTCTATTGGTGCTTCTATTAAACCTGGAATTTGTTCAAGAGGAAGTTGATCTAAGTCTATTGCTTCTAACATTGGATTTATAGCTTGTTGTTCTTCTAATGTTGAAGTCTGACTAGGAATTCCACTTTTCTCTTTTTCTTTTTCATAACTTATTCCGTCTTCTAGTACTTTTTCTTGATTCTCTTCTTTTGCTTCTTCTTGTTCAACTGTTACAGATTTATTTTCTTCTTTTGCCTCTTTTGCTTTTTTGTAGTAGTCCTTTGCTGCAAGAGCCTGAACTCCTAATGTCCCTAAACATGCAGCATTAGCTAAAAGACTTATCGCTGGCATATTTACTGCAGCACTTAAATAACCTAAACCTATAGTAGGGAATAAACAAAATGTTTTAAATTTTCCCAGGAACGAACTCTTTGGTTTTCCATCATTCACATATGACTTTGAGTTAATATAAGCGATTGCTGCTTCTGCTCCAATATTCACTGCAAGCATTGGCATGCTTGGTAAGATAGCTAACGCTGGTACGATTGCGAATGCTTTATCCACGATTGGGTCTAGTATTCTACCAAACTCACTATAGCCATTTGTTGCCCTAGCAATTTTCCCATCAAAAAAATCCGTTGCTCCAAAAGCAGCAGTAGCAATAATAGCACCTGGGATATTTCCAGTTAAAAACAATCCCGGAACTACAAAAGCTCCTACTAATCTAGATGCAGTTAGAAGATTAGGAATATAAGTATTTTTGTTTTTTAAACTTTCTTTAAATAGTTTTATTATATTTTTTTCAGACATATGGTCCCCCTCGTTTCTTATTATAACAAATCTTTCCTTTTTGGTAAATGTATGTTTATTACTTTCCATTTATAATAACTATTAAGATAGATATTTGAATTTTGATGTTTCTTTCCTGTTCACTATTGACAATCCTTAACACTGTTTTTTCTATTTTGATAGTCCTATTTTTTAATTTGGGATTACAATTAACTTGGAGGGATAATATGGAAGTTAAAAATATTAAAAAAGTAGCTTGTGTTGGAGCAGGTGTTATTGGCTATAGTTGGGCTTTATATTATTCATTGAAAAAACTATCTGTTACTGTCTATGATTTAACTGAAGATAAGATTGACCTTGCTAAAAACCGTATTCACGAAAGCTTACTTAATTTAGAAAAAAATAATGTTGTTCAAGAAAATGAAATTTCAGAGATTGAAAGTAGAATTACTTATACTACTTCTATGGAGGCAGCTGTTAAAGATGTTCAGTTTATCACTGAATCTGGTCCTGAAAATTATGAAGTAAAACAAAAGATGGCAGAAGAGATGGAAAAATATACTGCAGATGATACTATTATCGCTTCTTCTACTTCTGGATTACTAGTTAGTGAGATTGCTAAAAATGCAAAACATCCAGAAAGATTTATTGGGGCACATCCTTATAACCCACCTCATTTGATTCCACTTGTAGAACTTACTAAAGGAGATAAAACAGATGAGTATGTTTTAGAGGTTGCAAAAGAATTTTATCAATCTATCGATAAAGAACCTGTAGTTTTACAAAAAGAAGCATTAGGATTTATTTGTAATCGTATTCAGATGGCGGTTTATCGTGAAGTATGCAACTTGGTAATGAATGGAGTTTGTACTATCGAAGATGCTGATAAAGCTGTTACTTATGGTCCTGGTTTAAGATGGGCAATCATGGGTCCTAGTTTAGTCTTTGAATTAGGTGGTGGTGAAGCTCATATTGATGGACTTATGAAGCACTTAAATCCATCTATTAGCTTATGGCTTCATGATATGGCAGACTTTAAAGATTTTCCTGAAGAATTTCCAGAAATAGCTAGAAAAGGTGTAGAAGAGGCCATGAAGAATAGACCTGCAGAGATTGGAAATGACGATCAAAGTCTTGCAGAATATCGTGATAAAATGCTTATTGAATTATTAAAATTACATAATAAACTATAAAAAAATAAAACTACTAAATATTACAATTTTAGTAGTTTTTTTGTGGAATAATTTATTTTATTCTATGTGGAGTTTGGTTCTCTTTTATATAAAATGGATTTTTTCTTGAAAAAACTAGAGTTCTGTCATCACCTGTATCTCTTAATTCTTGTTCTAAATTACTATTTTCTATAAAACCACAATTGTGTGCCATATTAATTGATGAAGTATTCTCTTTATCAATTGACAAGTGTACATATTCACAGGCTTGATTACTTGCAAATATATTATTTGTTAGTGTATTTACTGTGTAACTTGCTATACCCTTCTTACGATACTTAGGAATTAAAGCTATATATATTTCTTTATCATTTAATTCATCATCAGGAGTCGTAGTTTTGTAGAATCCAGCAAAATCATCATCATAAAATATCAATGAAGAATCCCATTCTGAAAAGCTAACATATTCTGTGATTGATTTATCTTTTAGATAAGTTTCGAAATATTTTTCATATAAAGGAATATATGATTCGAATCTTATTTTATCTAATTCCATCTTATTTCCCACCTTTCATTTAACTATAGCATTATTTTTTATTTTACATTAATTATTAGTGTTTTTATCTATCTTATAGTAATTTAATAAGTATTATAGAAAAAATCCACAGAACATGTGGATTTTATAAGTTTATTCCATAGTATGCATCAACTAGTATTTTCTTTAATTCTGTTACTAATGGTAATCTTGGATTAGCAGTTGTACATTGATCTTCAAATGCATGGTTTGCTAGAGTATCTAACTTATTCATATAAGTTTCTTCATCGATTCCATATTCTTTGAATGATTTTGGAATACCTAGTTTTTCATTCATTTCATTTACCATATCTATTAATTTTTCTACTCCATCTTCTGTATCTTTTACTTCTAACCCTATCTTTTTAGCAAAGTTTGCATATTTTTCATCTGCAATATAATACTCATATTTAGGGAAAGATACAAATTTTGTTGGTTTAGAAGCATTATATCTAATTACATATGGAAGAAGTATGGCATTGCATCTTCCGTGTGCTATATGGAATTCACCACCTAATTTGTGGGCTAGAGAGTGGTTCACTCCTAAAAAGGCATTGGTAAACGCCATACCTGCAATACAACTTGCATTGTGTACTTTTTCTCTTGCTTCTTTATCGTTCCCATTTTCATAGGCACGAAGTAAATATTTATGGATTAGTTCTCCTGCCTTTTCTGCAAGTCCGTCTGTATAATCACTTGCCATATTTGAAACATAAGCTTCTATAGCATGTGTTAAAACATCCATTCCAGTATCTGCTGTTAATACTTTTGGTAAAGTTAACACTAATTCTGGATCGATAATTGCAACATCTGGTGTTAGTTCATAGTCTGCAAAAGGATACTTAACATTATTATTCTTGTCTGTAATTACTGCGAATGAAGTTACTTCACTACCTGTTCCAGAGGTAGTTGGGATAGCTACAAATTTTGCTTTTAATCCGAGTTTTGGATATTTATAGGTTCTCTTTCTAATATCCAAGAATTTTAATTTTAATCCTTCCTTATCAACATCAGGGTGTTCGTAGAATAACCACATTCCTTTCGCAGCATCAATAGCACTACCTCCACCTAAAGCGATAATTACATCTGGAGTAAATTGTCCCATAGCTTCTACTCCGCGATCGATAGTATCAAATGACGGATCTGGTTCTACATCACTAAATATTTCAAAGTGAATATGATTAGCATTTTTCTCTAATTGATAAATTATTTTATCTACATAACCAAGTTTTACCATAGATTGATCTGTTACAATAAAAGCTTTGGTAATTTCTGGCATCTTTGATAAGTAACTAATAGATCCTGCTTCAAAATATATTTTTGGAGGGACTTTAAACCACTGCATATTTACTTGACGTTTAGCCACTCTTTTTAAGTTTATTAAATTAACACTTGATACATTGTCTGTTGTACTATTTCCTCCAAATGTTCCACATCCTAAGGTTAGAGATGGCATGTTGGTATTATAAATATCTCCAATAGCACCATGAGTAGATGGAGAATTTACAATAATTCTTCCTACTTTTAGTACATTAGAGAAATGATTTATTGTATCTTCATTTTCTGTATGAATTACCGCAGAGTGTCCTAATCCTCCAAACTCTACTAGTTTTTCACTTAATTCTACTCCTTCGTCCTCATTATTTACAATGTAATAAGTTAAAATTGGACTTAGTTTTTCTTTTGAGAACGGACAGTCTTTACCTACCCCCTGTTCTCTAACTACAATTACTTTTGTTTCTAGCGGAATTAAAAATCCTGCTTTATCAGCAATATCACAAGGGTCTTTTCCTACCACTTCTGAATTTAAATCATATCCATCGTCTTTTAAAGTAAACATATAGTTTTGTAGCATTTGTTTTTCTTCTTCATTAACAAAGTAGCATCCTGCTTCTTTCATTAATATTTCAAAATCTTTACTTATTTCTTTATCTACGATTACTGCTTGTTCACTTGCACAAATCATTCCGTTATCAAATGATTTCGACATTACTAAATCATTTACACTTGTTTTTAATTTTGCATCTTTATGAATATAGCAAGGTACGTTTCCTGGACCTACTCCCAGTGCTGGTTTTCCACAGGAATATGCACTCTTTACCATTCCTTTTCCACCAGTAGCAAGAATTAAACTAACGTCCGGATGATTCATCAATGTTTTTGTAGCATCGATAGAAGGTTTATCAATCCATAAAATGCAATCCTTTGGAGCTCCTGCTTTGACTGCTGCTTCTAGTAAAATCTGAGCTGTTCTTACACTACAGTTTTGAGCAGATGGGTGAAAACCAAATACTATTACATTTCTAGTTTTAGCGGCAATTAATGATTTAAAACAAGTTGTTGAAGTTGGATTTGTTACAGGAGTTACACCGGCAATAATACCGATTGGTTCTGCAATCTCCATATACCCTTCTTCTTCATTATCATTGATAATACCAACAGTCTTATTATGTTTAATACTGTGATATATATATTCTGAGGCAAAGATATTTTTTGTTATTTTGTCTTCATAAATCCCTCTTTTTGTTTCATCTACTGCCATTCTCGCTAGCATCATATGATTTTCTTGCACTGCCATTGCCATCTGTTTTACAATACGATTTACATCTTCTTGCGTTAATTTACTATATTCTTCTTGGGCTATTTTTGCTCGTTCCATTAGATTTTCTATCATTTCCTGTGTTTCGTTCATAGCCACCCCTCCTATTTTATTCTATTTTATCACACTTTTACAATTTAGTTATACTTTTCGTTTGATTTTATAAAAAAAACAAACAGTTTATCTGTTTGTCTTATTGTTTGTAAAGAGAACTGTTCTAGATGTTGGCTTTTTCTGTAATACTTTTATATTTTTTGCTCTTTTTACTGATATTTTTATTTTATCATATTTTTTGTTATTTCAAAGAAAGTTCTATTGATGTATAATACAAGATGAGGTGGTACTATGAAAATATGTCCTGTTTGCCATACAGAAAATGAAGAAGATGCAATTTATTGTAAAAAGTGTGCTAATCCACTTTTGGAGGAAGAAAAAAATAAAGATAAAAATAAGCAGAGTAAGGAAAAAGTAAAAAAACAGAAAAAGGTTAAAACTAAAACTAAGTATAAAACTAAAGTGCAGAAGGAAAAGGCACCTAAAGATAAGCAGAAATCTAGTTTCTTTTCTAAGTTTTTAGTATTTATTTTATTACTTATCGTAATTGCTTTGGCTGGTGCTCTTGGTGTATTTATTTATCATTATTATCAAGAAAATAATATCGAAGTGCCAAATGTTGTTGGGTATTCTTATGAAGAGGCAACGGCTATTTTAAGTGAGGCAAAATTAAGTTATCAACAAAAGACAGAACTTACTACTGATGAAGAAGAAGTTGGCAGTGTTATTAAGCAAAGTAAGCGTGCTGGTAGTAAAACTCATGAAAATGCAGTTATCACATTAACTGTTGGTGTCTTAGATACTCGTGTTAAAGTTCCAGATGTTCGTGGCCTAACTTTGGAAGAAGCAGCTGATACTTTAAATCAAGTTGGTATTTTTTATCAAGTTGTCTATAAAGAATCTGATGAAGATACAAATATTGTTCTAAATCAAAGCGTTCGTGCTGGAAAAGTAATTGATAATACAGAAAGTATAACTTTAACTGTATCTGTTTCTAATAATCAAAGTGAATCATCATCTCCTATTGTTGACGATGATTCTGATTCTACTACCGATGATACAAATACAGACGATGAAGTTAGTGATAAATTAAATTAGAGTTAATGGATGGTTGTGTTTATGAAAAATATTATTTTTGATGTAGACCGAACATTAGTAGATAGTTACGGTCCTGAGCTTTCAACTTTAAATGAAGCACTTTACCTTGCTACAGGGAAACGTTATAGTGATGAAGTTATGAACCAATTAACAGTTCTTACTACAGATGAGTTTTTTCAATCGCTTGATATTCATGATCAAGATACTTTAAAGAAAGTTAATCATTATTGGGGAGAATTATTGAAAAAACAACCTGTCGTTATGTTTCCTGATATTCCTGAAATGCTTACATTTTTGTCTGAACAAAATACATTTTTAGGAATTGTTACTTCTAGGACTTATGAAGAATTGGAAGAAATTAGTGATCTTATGAAGATTTTACCTATTTTTAGTAGTGTTATTACTTCTGATTTAGTAAAGCAGCCCAAGCCCAATCCTGAATCTATCCTTACTATTTTGGAAAGATTTCAGTTAGATCCTAAAGAGACTGTATATGTTGGTGATAGCAAGGTTGATATGTTAGCAGCAAAATCTGCTGGTGTTTTATTTGCCTATGCTAGTTGGGATAATTATGATGATACTATTACTTATGATTTCTTATTAAGTGCTCCTGGCGATTTAAAAAATTTAGTTTCTTTTTCTAAATGATTAATTATATATTCTAGCTCTTCTATAAAAATAGAAGGGCTTTTTTGTGGAACTAATAAAAATACTTTGTTCTTCGTTCTAGTTAACGCAACATAAAATAAGCGTCTTTCTTCCGCAAATGGATATTTTTCTTTATTTTTCATTACCAATCTTGTTAATCTTTCTTCTTTTATTTGTGATGGAAGTGACGTAATACTATTTTCTAAATTAATAATAATAACAATATCACTTTCTAATCCTTTAGATTTATGTATTGTCATATAGTCTATTTCTCTATTATCATTTTCTATCACTATTTTATTTTCTTTTTCTTTTACTTTATCGCTTAATATCAAATTTATATCTTTATTGTTTCTACCTAGTACTAATATTTTATAGCTATTTGGTAATGTTGCTATTAAGTTAAGAAATGTTTCTTTTAGATTGTAATACGTAATTATTTTTATCGGGTATTTTAAATGTTTTTCTGAGGTAAGATTCTTTTTTATTTGTTTTTTATTTTTCATTACAAATTTACCCGCTATTTTTATTAATTCTTCGCTATTACGATAAGTACGACATAATTTCATGATTTTGGCATTAGGAAAAAAATCTTTAAAATTTAAAAATAAGGAAATATCACATCCACTAAACTTGTAAATAGATTGAAAATCATCCCCTACAACAAATAGTTTTGCTTTTGTTTTATTAATTAATTCTCTAATTAAGGCAAATCTTATAAAAGAAGTATCTTGGTATTCATCTATAATAATATGTTTTATTTTCTTTACTCTCTTTTTGTTTTTTATTATTTTAGTAGCATACGTTATTAAATCATCAAAATCAAGTTCATTATTTTCTAATAAGTATTGTTCATATTTTCTATAAATATTTAAAATTAGAATTAAAATAAATTTTTCTTTATTATAATGTTTTATATTTTTTATTTTTCTTATTTCTTTGTGGAAATTTATAAAATCCTTTAATGCATAATTATTACTTTTCATTAACTTAATAAATGTTATACACAGTTTTTCTAACTGCTTTAGTTCTTCTTTTGTTATTTTGTCACAAGTCTTGTGGAAAAAGTTTTCTAACTTTTGTTTAATTAAAGTGTTTTTCCACACATCTTGTGTAAAAAACTCAGTAGTTACCATTTCCAAAAGTGAATCATCACATATTGAAAAGTTTTTTCTTTTAGACTTTATAATCTCTAAAGATAGTTTATGAAAAGTATAAGTTTTAATTTCTTTTCCTATGTCTTTTTTTATTTTTTCAGCAAGACTTTTGGTTGCGGCATTCGTAAAAGAGATACAAAGTATTTCTTCTGGGGCTATGTTTTTTTCTTCGATTAAGTATTTTATCTTACCAAGAATGGTCAAAGTTTTTCCACTTCCTGCTCCAGCAGTTACTAATATATAGTCATTCTCACTTTTAATAATTTCTTCTTGTTTCTCATCTAATTTATAATCTCCAACTTGCATAACTTATATTTTAATTATTTCTATAATTTTAGCAAACGACACTTTTTTGTTTTTGGTTCTTAAATTATATTTCTTTTTCTTTATTTACAGATTATAATTAGTTTTTTATAATTAGTTTAGGTGATAATTATGGAAGTTTTGATTCATATTCAGTCTATTAATGATTTAAAAAAATTTCAAAAAAGACTTTTTATTTATAGATCTTTTTTATGTCGTTTTGTTAAGTTTAAATATACTTCTTTACTTCCTATTAACTCTTTTATTACGGCTTTAAATATTAAAAATCGAAAAAAAAGAATTATTTATATATATGACCATTTATGTAATAGTTTAGATACTTATTATCAAGATAAGAATTTTTGTAAATTTAAAAATGGAAAATGTATGATTCAACAGAGAAAAAAGAAATATGTAAATGGTTGTTGTAGAAGATGTAAATATGTTACGGATAAAGGCTGTGCTACTAGTAATTTTGCCTGTAAGATGTTTTATTGTGAAAGTTCTCATAAAAAAGAAAAGTTATTAACAGAAAAAGAGTTACCTTTATTAAAATGCTTAAGTATTAGGCAAAGATTTATATTAAGACATGATTATTTTTCATCTAGAGAAGATGTAATTAATGATTTATGGTGGGAAAGTGTTATTATTAATTTATTTAGAATTTATCCTAGATTTATTTCTAATATCATACTAAAAAGAAGATAGTTGTTATCTTCTTTTTACTAATTCTCTTACTTTTATTCTTTCGTTATTTTTTGGACCAGTTCCTAGTGCAGCAATCGGTGTATTTGTCTCATCTTCAATCCATCTTAAATATCTTCTATATGGATTTTCGAAGTGAGAGATATCATAAGTTCCTTTTTCTCCGAGCATATCTAAACATATATGTTGAAAAAAGTTTAAGTATAATACATATGGGTTATTTATTCTACAATTATTTTTTAATCTTTTTATATCTATATCAAAAACTCTTCTTTCTTTTTTTGTAACTGTTGTTTGTTCTGATTGATCAAATATCGTATTTTCAGTATAATCTCTTGAAAATATTGGTATATCAATAAGTCGTGTTTCATAAGGATTCTCGCCACGAGCCTTATTTACTAGTCTTTCTAGTTCTAAGGCATCTAGCATTGATATTTCATCTATATTCATATTCCGATAATTTTCACCCCAGATTTGTTTTAAAAATATTGAGGGACATTTTTTTAATAACTTTTTTATATATTGTTTATCTATATCGTGATATCCATAATATGCATCAATATCTCCTAGAAAAGGATATGTTCCTGTTTGTGATGCTAGATTGATTTGAGTCCAAGTTAAAGGAGCTCCTTTTCCACAATCTCCTGAATAAATAAAGTCTCCTTGTTCAGTAATATTACTTATTCTAATTGGAAATGGTCTTATTACCATAATTGTTTCTAGTACTCTTTCTGGAGGAATTCCTGAATCTGCCAATAGTTGTGCTGTTGAAACATTTCTACTCGTAACATAAGGGTAATTACTACTATGATTTAAACTTAGGTCACACCCTTGTGCACCTTCTAGTAAAATATATTCATCTGGATTATCTAAGTGTTGATATAAAAGTTCTAGCCAATCATCATTGTTAACAACCACGGCATCTTTATATCCTTTAAAAAAATTTAAATCGGGGTCCCTTACTACCTTTTCAGTCGTTACCGCTCCACAACCTTTAAATGTAGAGCCACTTTTAATATTTGCTCTTTCCCAGTCTTTATGTCTTTGTTCTATTATGGGAACTAATTCATGGACATATATTTTTCTACCATTTAATAGATGTTTTACACTTTCATATTCTTGCATAAATATATCCATATCAATTGCAGATCCTGGACCAATGAAAAGTGTTGTATTGGGATTTACGATAGATACTGGAATATTTCTAAAAACATAACTTTTTCCTCTTTCATCTACAAAAGTATGTCCTGCATTTGGCATGCAGTTTGTAATTGATGCTCCAACATTTAAAGAGGGGTCTGTTGCTAGCTCTCCTACAACTTTTGCTTTTCCACAACTTCCTGCTTCTCCATCTATTACAGATATCACATTTTTTTCCATAACATCACGTCCTTAATTGTTTATTATACGTTTAGTTATTGCTTTTCACAAGAAAAAAAGACTTAATCTAGTCTTTTTGTATTTAATGCTCTCATAGAGTTTAATATGGCAATTACTGATACGCCAACATCTGCGAATACTGCTTCCATCATATTAGCAACTCCTAGTGCACCAAGAAGTAGGAAGAATAGTTTAATTCCTATTGCAAAGTAAATATTTTGTTTTACAATACGTATCGTTCTTTTAGAAATTTTAATAGCAGTTGATATTTTGGAAATATTATCATCCATAATTACAACATCAGCAGCTTCAATTGCAGCATCACTACCTAAGGCTCCCATGGCAATACCAATATCTGCTCTTGTTAAGACAGGGGCATCGTTCATTCCATCACCAACAAATGCTACTTTTTTACCATCTTTTTGTGCTTGTAAAATATTTTCTATTTTATCTACTTTATCCTGTGGTAAAAGTTCAGAATATACTTTGTCTACTCCTACTTCCTTAGCTATCTCGTTAGCAATTTCGGTTTTATCACCTGTTAACATGATAAATTCTTTCATCTGTTCTTTTTCTTTTAGGTCTTTTAGTATCTTTGGTACTTCTTCTTTTACTTTATCTGCTATGACAAGGTATCCAAGATAATTTTTTTCAACAGCAACATAAATAATTGTTCCTACTTTATTTATACTTTTAAATTCTATATTATTTTCTTTTAATAATTTTTCATTTCCAACTAAAACTTCTTTTCCATCAATTTTAATACTTATTCCTTTTCCGGCGATTTCTTTTACATTAGTTAGTTTTTCTTTTTTGTTTTTTAGTTTTACATAATCTGTTATAGCTAAAGCAATAGGATGTTTGGAAAATGATTCAGCAAGGGCTGCATAACGAAGCATTTTATCTTTTTCTTTGGATTCTACTTCTATTACTTGAAACTTTCCTTCTGTTAGAGTTCCTGTTTTATCAAATACTATTGTTTTGGTGTTTGCTAAAGTTTCTAAGTAGTTACTTCCCTTAATTAATATACCTTGACGTGATGCTCCACCTATTCCCCCAAAAAAACCCAAGGGTACTGAAATTACTAAGGCACAAGGGCATGATATTACTAAGAAAGTCATAGCTCTATGTGTACACTCTAGTATTGTTAAATCTTTTATAAATAGAGGTGGTATAAAAGCTAGGCATAACGCTAATATTACGACAATTGGCGTATAGTATTTAGCAAACTTTGTAATAAAATTTTCTGCCTTAGCTTTTTTTGAACTAGCATTTTCTACTAAATCTAGTATTTTTGATGCAGTTGATTCTTCAAATTTTTTTGTTACTTTTATTGTTAAGAGGCCTGTTTTATTAATACAACCACTTAATACATTATCGTTTTTCCCAACCCTTTTAGGAATACTTTCTCCTGTTAGTGCAGTTGTATCTAGAGAGGATTCTCCTGTGATAACTATACCGTCTAGAGGTATTTTTTCTCCTGGTTTTACTATGATAAGGTCATTAATCTTTAATTCTTCTGGATCTACTTTTACTAGTTTTCCATTCTTTTCCACATTAGCATAATCTGGTCTTATATCCATTAATTCCTTTACTTGTTTTCTGGATTTTCCTACAGCATAAGAGTTAAATAATTCTCCTATTTGATATAGTAACATTACTAAAACTGCTTCTAGGTTTTCTCCTGTTGCAAAAGCTCCTATAGTTGCGATAGTCATTAGGAAGTTTTCATCAAAAACTTGTCCTGATACTATATTTCTTAATGCTTTTAATATTACGTTATAACCTATTAATAAATAAGTAAATATATATAATATTAATTTAATCATATCTATTACTGGCAATATGGTAATTGTAACAAGTAAAAATATTGTTATAATAATTTTTATTAATTCCTTTTTTTCTTTTTTTGTCATAATTTATCTCCTAGTCTAACCAAGTACATCCCGGTTCTACTTTTTTACAAACTTTTTTAACCTCTTTTAAAATTGTATCATAGTTTTCATTTTCAAACTCTATTTTTACTTTTTGCATTAAAAAATTTACATTAGCATCTACTATACCTGGTACTTTCTTTATGGCTTCTTCCATTTTAGCAGCACATGCTGCACAATCTAAGTTTTCTAATTTAAAACTTTTTTTCATATTTTCTCCTTTCGTTTGAATAATCATTCAACTGTTAATAATATTATACTTGAACAACTATTCAAATGTCAATAATAAAAAAATGCAAAAATTTGCATTATTTATTTTGAAACATCATTCCTTTATAGTATTTCCAAGCTAAGATACGGAAAGCTCTTTTATTAATTAGATTTTCGTCAATTGTTTTTTCTTCTAGAGCATTTTTTATTTCATTTATACTTTCTTGGTAGTCCGTTGTAATAATCAAATCATTCCCAGCAAGAAGAGCTTTTACTGTTTTGTTTTCAACATTTTCTAGTGCTCCCATTGCTATATCATCAGTAATAACTATACCGGTAAATTTTAAATTATCCCTTAATAGATTATGAATATCTTTGGATAATGATGCTGGATTATTTTCATCAATGCTACTTACAATATTATGGCTTACTAAAACTGCTTCAGCCCCCGATTTTATTCCTTCTTCAAATGGTGGAATATCATTTGTCATAATTTCTTCATAAGTCCTCTTATCTGTTGCTGTACCATCATGGGTATCTGCATTATTTCCATAGCCAGGGAAATGTTTTAATGTGAAAGATACGTTTCCATTTTTGCTTTCTTCTATCACGGTTTTCGCATATCTTGATGTTAAATCTGTATTTTCACCTAATGCTCTACTATACATATAATCATCAGGATTAGTTGAAACATCTACCACGGGAGCAAGATTTAGATTTAGTCCTAAGCTTTCTAATAAATCGCTTTTTTCTTTCGTATCCTCTTTTATTCTATCAAAGCCTCCTTCTAAGTATAACTCTCTTGGAGACTTAAATTTCTCACTTCGTAAATTTGTGTTACTACTAACTCTTGTAACAATTCCCCCTTCTTCATCAACCGCTGTTAAAATAGGGATATCAGCAACACTTTGTAAATTAGAAATCATTGCGATAACTTCATCTTTGTTTTTTCCTTTAAAATCCTTAGCAAAGAAAATATACCCGCCAAATTTATTTTCCTTTAGCACTTCTGCTTGATTTTCTTCAGGATATCGAACTAGTAATATTTGAGCTATTTTTTCATCTAAAGTCATATCTTGTAGCTTTTTATAAGCTAAAATATAGTAATCGCTAAATATTCCTTCATCTTTAAAGTCTTCTGGTAGTCCATCTTCATCTTTTATCACCTTTTTTGTTTTATAGGTTATTACTTTTGTTGTTTGTATTGTATTTTTGGTATTAAGTTTCCCTTTATACTCAATATTTACTAGTTGTCCTATCTTTGGAGCTTTTTTATCGATCTTAAACGTATAGATTACATTGTTACTGTCTTGAACTGTTACGTTTTTTCCTTCTACATTTGTTACTGTTGCAATTAAATTTTTAACATCCTTTTTTTCTGCTTTTTCTTCTTTTTTACAAATCCCTATTATTCCCACTATTATCACAATCAAAATTAATAGTAAAAATATAATTCTTAACTGTTTCATAGCCACCTCTTGTTTCATTATATACTTTTTTTATAAATTATGTTAATCTTTTCTTTTATTTGCATTAAAACTACTAATTTATTATAATACAGTTGAGGTGATATCTTTGGAAAAACTTAATAATGATGACGCTATACATAATGATATATTAGTAAATGAAGTTAAGAAGAAGATTTGTTCTAATGACATTATTCATAACTTAGCTTTTTTTTATAAAATTATGGGAGATAATACTAGATTAAATCTATTGATGGTGTTAGAATTTGGGGAATTATGTGTTAGTGATTTGGCATATTTACTTAATATGTCTATTTCAGCTGTTTCACATCAACTTAAAATTCTAAGAAATGCTAAGCTAGTAAAAATTAGGCGAGATGGTAAAAATATTTATTATTCTTTAGATGATGACCATATTAAATCTATCTTAGAAGTATCTTTGGAACATATTTTAGAACGCTAAAATTATAAGGAGGTAATTTATGATTATTAAATCTAGTGCAATTGATCGCTTGTTGCAGCAAAATCCAAACTTAGGAGAAAGACGTTTTGGGCTTCCAGAAGTCGGAGGTAGATACGATGGAGATTCTTTTAATCCAACTGTTCAAGAAATAGCAGATGCTATTGAATATTATGGATTCGAAGTTAGGGATGATGATATCACTACAATTCCTGATATTGATTTGGGTAGTGGTAATCCTACTAAATACCCACCTTTTCCTATGGCTATCGATGAGATGAAGAAGTCTCTTGACTCTTACATGTATAAATATCCATATACTGAAGGTTCTGATGACATTAGAAAAGTATTGCTTGATTATATAGAAAAAGAAGGTTTTATTAATACTACTCCTTATAATTATTCTGATATTGATGATAATGGTTTATGTGTCCATAATATCACTTTTTTACCCTCTACTTCTATTGCTTTTAATATGGTAGTTAGTATTATTTCTAAGCCTGGAGATGTTGTTTTGGTTACAGGCCCTAATTATGGGTTATTTACTATACGTGCTGAGCGTGCTGGTGCTGAAGTAGAAATTTTGCCTTTATCTAAAGAAGACCACTTTCTTGTAAATCCGGAAAAGCTGGCAAATAAAATTGATGAAATTAACGAAAGTTTACAAAAAGTTTATAACCGTCGTAAAGGTTATATTCCTAGAGTTGTAGCTTTTGTCAATGCAAATCCTAATAACCCTACTGGTAAAGTCATGGGAGAAAAGAATGCTAGTTTATTAAAAGAAATTGGGGAAGTTTGTTTAAAGCGCGGAGTGTTTATTATCGATGACTTGGTATATCGAGATTTGACTTTTGATGCAGATAATCTCGCTAAACCTATTGCTACTATTCCCGGAATGTTCAGAAATACTATTTCCTTATTTGGGCTTTCTAAAAGCTACGGTATGGCAAGTCTTAGGGCCGGCTTTGTAGTTGCCGACGAAGTGATTATTCGAGAACTAATTAATCGTATCTTCCAAGGTATGGATTCTGCTCCTGATATTGTTGGACGAGCTCTTGCTGGTGCTTTTAATGTGCGTCCTGAGCGAGATGCTATTTATCAAGACTATTTTTCTAAATTAAGAATAATTTATCAGAAGAAGTACCAGTTATTAAAGGCTTTAGTAGAAGGAATTGATTCCATTAAAGATATTTCTGCGAAGAAGAAAATCCAAGAAAAAATTAGTAATCAAATTAGTGATCCAGTGTTGTTAGAGCAAGCTTTAGAAGGACTTCCTTATACAAAGTTTCCTGATAATTTAGAACCTGAATCTGGATTTTTTGCCATTTTAGATTTTACAAAAGTTCGTGGTATGAAATATAAGAATATGATTATTAATACTGAGCGAGATTTACTTACTTTCTTTTACCGAACTTATCGTACTCGTTTCTTAGTGGGGCAATCTATTAGTTGGCCGTATCCAAATGAATTAGTTGGTAGGGTTACTTTTGCTATTGAAGATAATTTAATTATTTCTGCACTTTCTCAAATGAATCAGTCACTTCATTTATTAGAACCTGGCGAAGATTACATTATCCGTAAAAACTTAGAGAAAGATCAAGAACAGATGGCTCATATTAAAATCGATGGATGGAGAACTGCCTACGACAAAATAGTGGCTTCTAAATATTTAAACTCTCTCGACTATGACTCTCAAACACAAAGATATTTAAGTAGTTTTGATGAATATAAAGATTTGGTGTTTGTTGCGGTACGAGGAGATGAAGTTTTAGGGTACTCTTGTTTTATGCCAGAAGATAAAGATAAAAAATACGATTCTGAACTTGTTAGTTTATACGTAAAGAAAAAAGAAGCCGGAAGAGGAATTGGCTCTAATTTGTTAATTTCTACGGCTAAAGAACTCTATTCTCTAGGCAAGCACAATATGATTGTTTGGTGTTTTTCTGATAATATTAATGCTATATCTTTTTACGAAGGATTGGGCGGCTTAAAAGTAGAAGAAAAGATAGCAAAAATCGGTGACGAAACTTATTTAGAATATGGGATTTATTTTGATTTAGAAAAGATTTCTTCAGAAAATTAATTATTATTTTTAGACAGAAAAATTATATAAAACTTTACTTTTTTCTTCTATTACAGTATATTAAAAGTAGAAAGGAGTATTGACGTGAAGAAATTAAAAATATTGGGTATAACTTTTGCATTTGCTTCTTGCTTACTTTTGGCAGGATGTGGTAGTGAAAAAGTGCTTACTTGTTCTACTAATCAAAAGCAAGCTGGGTTAAGTATGGATCAAACAGTTGAAGTTACTTTCAACGGTGATAAGGTTTCTAATCTTAAGCTTATTGTAGCGAGTGAAGCAACTAATGATACAATAAAAAACAACTGGGATCTTTTTACTGACACATTAGCTGAACAATTTCCTGATTCTAATAAAGAAGGAATTGAATTGACTAAAGATAACAATGAAAGTGACCATATTTATACAATAACAATTGATGTTGATGTAGCAAAAGCTAAAGATGAAGATTTATCTGATTATAATTTAGATGGTCTTGCTGATGCTGAAGGTACTTATGACAGCGTTAAAGAACAAGCTGAAAAAAGTGGTTTTACTTGTGAGTAATAACCACTTTTTTCTTTTTATAAATATTCATCTGAAGAAACTACCTGAATTCCATTTTTTCTTAACAGTTCTGCTGTGACTCCGTCTCTCTTTACTAAGGAAGCGGTGAATTTTTGATCATAAATTTCATTCATTCCACAAGAAGGGCTTATATCATGCTTCTTTTTTTATTGCATAAAGAATAATCTCTGTTGGAAACAATTCTGTTCCATAACATCGAAGATAGAATTCATAATTACTATTCATATCATCTATCATCCTAGGAATTTTCCATAAATCTTCATAGTTATGATAAACTGAAATCAATAGCTTGGGTGTCTCCATTTTTATATGATTACTGCAGCCAAGTAAGGCTTTGGTTTCTCCACCTTCGATATCCATTTTTATCATAGAAACTTGTTCCTCTATATCATTATCAATACTTATTCCTTCTAGTATTTCTTCTCCTTCTTCAGATATCTGGTTTGCCGATGCTCCTTCTTCATTTATATGCATGTATACTTTTTTAGGGAAGTCTACTACCGCTTTTTTTCTAATTTCAATATTTGGGTAATATCTTGTATTGTTTCTTATTAATTCTATACTTTCTGGAGTTATTTCATAAGCATAAATTTTTTTATAATTGTCTATACCATAATTTTTGATATACGTAAGTATACTATCGCCTGTATATGCACCCACATCTACTATTACTTCTTCACTTGTTGGTTTTATAATATCTAAATCCCAGTATTGATCATAGTTCCTTTCTAAAGATATACTAGTTTCTCTTGTATCAAAATAATACCAATTGTTTAATATTGCAAAAAGTAATTTTTTAGAACGATAATCTGTTAATTTGTTATACAACCAAACATAGTCTTCTATATGATCTTTTAGGGAAGTTGCTCTCAAATATAAAGATTCATACTCTCCTCTATATTCTTCTAATTTTCCCCAGTAAGCAAAAGTTTTAAAATAATTTTCTAATGCCGTTTTTACTTCTATTGGACTCATTGTATATGTTTCTTTTATTTGATTGTAAATTTCCTCTTTAGACTTTCTTGTTATTTCTACTACTAATTCTTGAAATTTTTTATCTATTCTATTCATAAATTCTCCTTTTAAATTGTTTTGTTTCGTTTCGTTGCTAGTTTCCGTAACCAATCCACTGGTATTACGGTTGAAGCTAACAAAATTGTAATTATTAATTCTTTTGATGATAGACCATATGCTCTAAATAAATTTCCACCATAGTATATTAAATAAAGCTGTACTAGAATAATAAATAAAATAATTAAGATAAATACTTTATTTTTGTTTAAGTCTGCTAGTAAATTTAATCGTGGTGTTCTAGCATTAAAGCAGTTAAATATTCCCATAAATATAAATAATGCAAAAAATGCTGTCATGATGTATTTATTTGAAGGGTCAGTTCTATATAACATTCTTATTGTTGGACTTTTCAAAAAGAAAAGACAAAGTAGTGCCGAATAAATCCCTGTAAAAACTATTTCACTATACATATAAGAATTCATTATTTTTTCATTTTTAGCCTTTGGGGGTTCTTGCATGTATGATTTTAATGGTGGTTCGTAAGAAAAGGCAATACCTGCTAAAGTATCCATAATCATGTTAATCCATAGCATTTGAATGACTGTTACAGGGGTTTCTATTCCTATAAACGGCCCAACGATAGATAAACTTACTGCACATAAATTAATTGTTAACTGAAAAATAATGAACTTTCTAATACTTTTAAATATTGTACGACCATAAGAAATAGCATTTGCTATGGATAAAAAATTATCATCTAATATAACAATGTCACTTGCTTCTTTTGCAACCTCTGTTCCGCTTCCCATCGCAAAGCCAACATCAGCTTTTTTTAATGCAGGAGCATCATTTACTCCATCGCCGGTCATTCCGACTACTAAATTTTTTTCTTCGGCTAAACGTACCAATCTACTCTTATCCTGTGGCATACTTCTAGCCACTACCTTTAATCTAGGTAAAATTTCTTTCACTTTGTCATCTGAAAGTTCTTTTAGCTCATCACTCGTTAAAATAATATCTTCCTTATCACTTATTAACCCAATTTCTTTGCTTATATTTATCGCTGTATCTTTATTATCACCTGTAATCATTACTGTTTGAATACCGGCTTTATGGACCAGTTCAATTCCTTCTTTGGCTTCTTCTCTGACTTCGTCCTTTATATACATGAGGCCAATTAGTGTTAGTCTTTCTAGTCTTTCAGGCATGTAATTATCATTATAGACAAGTAAAATTGCTCGTATTCCTTGTTCTGTTTTTTTCTTTATTTCGTATGCTATTTTCTCTTTATTAGATATTATTTCCTTTTGACCATTTTCTTTTATATAAGTTTTACATAAGGGTAGAAGCTTTTCGGGGGCACCTTTAATATAATTAACTTTTTTACCTATGTCTATTACCGTTCCTGAAAACTTGTTTTTGCTATCGAAGGGAATGATTTTAATTTTTTTATATTTTTTATTATTATCAGATTTTATAAATTCTAATACTGCTCTATCTGTAATGTTTCCTCCGATAGGTACATGATTATCATCAAAATTACTACTATTATTATATAAACAATTATTTTTTACATGTTCGTGGAGAAATTTATGTTTTAGCAATTCTTTTTCTGTTTTATATTCTGTTCCATTTCCATCTATAAAACTAATTACTTCTAATTTTCCTTTTGTTAATGTTCCCGTTTTGTCAGTAAACAAAATGTTTAGACTTCCAGCGGTTTCAATTCCTACCATTTTTCTTACTAAAACATGGTTCTTTAGCATTCTTTTCATGTTTGAAGAAAGTACTAAAGTAATCATCATGGGTAGCCCTTCTGGAACCGCTACTACTATAATTGTTACACTTAGTGTTAATGCATAAATTAATATATTCATCATTTTGGGAAAATTTGTTATAGTATCCATAATTTGTTCCAAATTAAAAGATTTGGCTATGACTATTTCTGTAAATAGATAAGAAAGGGCTACTAATACCGCACTTATATATCCTATTTTACTAATAAACTTCGCTAATTCTCTTAATCTAATTTTTAAAGGGCTATCTCCTGCTGTCTCTTGAAGTTCTTGACTCATTTTCCCATAGAAGGTTTGATTGCCTACTTCTGTTACTTCCATATATGCTTCTTCTGCATATATTACTGTTCCTCTAAACAGTTTGTCTCCAATTGTTTTTTCTGTTTCTTTTGCTTCTCCATTCATACTTGATTCATCTACTAGTACTGAACCTTCTCTTATAATACCATCTGCAGGAATTTTATCTCCGGTTTGTAGTAAAACTAAATCTTTTACTACAATATCATCCATTGGTATTTCTTTTACACTACCATCTCTTTTTACTTTGCATTTTAATTTAGAAGATTCTTGCTGGAGTTTCTTAAATGCTTCTTCACTGCCATATTCAGAAATAGTTGAAATTAAAGAAGCTATCATAATAGCAATCACAATTCCTAATGTTTCAAACCAATCAAATTCATGAAACAGAAACATTGTTTTTATTCCTAAGGCAATTAGTAATATTTTAATAATTGGATCTCCTAATGACTCTAAAAATAATTTTCCTATTCCTTTTTGTTTTGCTCTAGTGATTTCATTACTACCATATTCTTTTCTTTGTTCGATTACTTCTTTATTCGTTAGTCCATTTAACATAAAAGCCTCCTAACAAAGTGTATGTTATGAGGTTTTTATTTATGCTTTACTTTTTTACTAACTGGATTGGTTGATAGGAAAAAGCATCTTTCTTTGCATAGGTATGTATTGTTTCTACTGAATCATCACCTATTAGCCTTTCTTCAAATTCTTTAAAGTTAGCATTTTTTAAATTTTCGTTTAATGCTTCTAAGCCATGGCAATCAAGTCCTTTGTACAGAACCATTCTGGCCTGCAGATAACCAATTACATATTTATATGCATCTAAGGCTAGTTCTTTTGAATTCAATATATGTTCTAAATTTAGATTTATATTTTGTTGAGATACGCCAACCAGTTCTGGAAGATTTCTATATGTTTCTTCAGCAATTGTATTCTTTTCTTTTTTATCTAAGTATAATGGTAATACCAATTTTAATAGATGTAAGTTATTGTTATAATAACTTCTTCTTTTTTGATTTACAATATTTAAGTCATAATCGCTATAACCTTTTGTTTTTAGAAATTCTAAAAACATAAGTTCCGCTATAATAGAAACTGTTTCTGTTAGTGCCGCTCTTACAACATATATGTTTAAATTCAAAGTATGAAAATATTCATGAACTAAATCGTAGGCCATTGTGATAGTGTCTGTTTTTTCAATATTTATATCATATTCTAGGGATTTAACGTCCCATTTCATAATACTTTTTTCTTCTGAGTTAAAGATTATCTTCCCATTTGAATAATCTTTTAATAAATTATCTTTATATCTTGGGTTACATTTTTCTAAGAATTCTGCCACTAATGCAATAGCTTGTTCTTCAGTTACTCTCGCTAACGGTCCTTGGACTAATCCTTTAGAAGTCGGATATTCTGCATCTTTTAGCATCTCATAAATGATTCTCATCTCCTTATACAAGAAGGGGTCTGTTTGTTTTATTTTTTTTAGATTCTGTTGTACTTTTTCTTCCAATTGTGTATAAAAATTTTTTTCCATATGCATTTTTCCTTTATTGTTGATGTTTATTATAACATTTTACCATCAAATTTCAATATCTTTATGCTATTATAGTAATCGAGGTGTTTTTATGAATGAATTGGAATCATGCACTTTATGTCCTAGAAATTGTAAAATTAACCGTTATCATACTACCGGTGTATGTGGAGCGGGGGAAAAGATGAAAGTTGCTCATTATGGGTTGCACATGTGGGAAGAGCCCATTATTTCAGGGGAAACAGGTAGTGGTACTATTTTTTTCTCCTATTGCAATTTAAAATGTATCTTTTGTCAGAATTATAAGATTAGTACCGGAGGTTATGGCAAGGAGATATCTGAAGAGCGATTCCAAGAATTATGTTTAGATTTGCAAAAACGAGGGGCCAATAATATTAATTTAGTCACTCCCACTCATTATGTTCCTCAAATCGTATCTTCAATTCAAAAAATCAAAGGTAAAGAGTTGAAAATTCCTATTGTTTATAATACAAGTAGCTATGAAAATGTTTCCACTATTCGTATGTTAGATGGTATCGTTGATGTCTATTTGGCGGATTTAAAATATTTTGATGATACTCTAGCTTGCCAGTACTCTCATGTTAAAGATTATTTTCATTATGCAACTTTGGCTATTGATGAAATGATAAAGCAAGTTGGACAATTTGTTATAAAAGATGACTTGATGGTTCGTGGGGTTATTGTTCGTATTCTTATCCTACCCGGTCATGGTGATGATGCTAAGAAGCTAGTACAGTATTTATATAATACTTATAAAGATGCTATTATTATTAGTTTAATGAATCAGTATACTCCATTGAAACACTTTGTGCAGTTTCCAAATCTTAACTCTAAAGTTAGTGATGAAGAATATCAGGATGTTATTGATTTTGCTTTGAATTTGGGTGTAGAATATGCATTTATACAGGAAGGTGAAACACAAAGTGAAAGTTTTATACCAAACTTTAATTGTTCTGATATATAATATAGATAGGAGGAAGTTATGAAAAATTATAGAATTAATCCAGACAAAAAATATGTTTCAGCGATTATAGAAGGTTTAGAAAAGAAAAATGGGCATTGCCCATGTAGAGTTAATGTTGATGATACTACCTTGTGTCCTTGTGATGAATTTATTAGCGATGGTATTTGTAAGTGTAAGTTATATATTCCTATGGAAGAAGCTGAAGAAAAATTAAGAAAACTAGCAGAAAAAGAAGATAAATAGATTTGTGAAAATCTGATGAAATTTCTTCTTTTTTTATTAGTAATTACTGTTTTTCATAGTGTAATTTATAAAATTATGCTATAGTTATAAAGGAGGTAAAGTAAGATGAAAAAACTAAAATTTTTATTTGTTATGCTAATTGGAATTTTATTAGTACCATGTACTGTTTTAGCAGAGGAGAAAGATCCTGTTAATGTGTATTTCTTCTATGGAAATGGATGTCCACATTGTGCCGAAGCTGAAGAGTTCTTTGATAGTATTGAAGATGAATTAGGTGACAAATTTGATATTGTTTCTTACGAAACTTGGTATGATACTGATAATGTTGACTTAATGAATGAGGTTGCAGATATTAGAAAAGAAGAACCTCAGGGTGTACCTTACATTATCATTGGTAATCAATCATGGGATGGATATACATCTTCTTATGACGATGAAATTATTGATAAAATTCAATCAGAATATGAAAAAGATACTGATAGTCGTTATGATGTTATGACTTATGTTGAGTCTGTAAATGGAAAAAAAGAAGATAATTACGCATCTGACATTGCTGTTGTGATTGCTATAGTTTTGGTAGTAGCAGGTATAGGATTCGGTATTTGGTATGCTAGAAGAAAAGCTAATTAAAAATAGATAATCTTGCTATCTATTTTTTATTTTGTGATATACTTTTTTTAGAAAGTGGTGAGTTTATGGATATCAATCAGTTAGTGGAAGCTATGTTAACGAGTAATGAGCGAACGATTGCTATGCTTGGAAACCAAGCAAATAATAATGAAATTACAGATCTTGTTCGTGGCAAAATATCCACTTTACCGATAGAAGATCAAATAATAATTGCTAAGAGACTAGAACAGATTTTAGAAGATTGCTATTTTGATGTTACTCCGGATCTTGATAAGCTATCTGATGAAGAATTATTTTATTTAAAAGAAAGTTTAATTTACTATATTGGCCGAATTTCCGTCCCAAATACTGATCTTTTAAAAAGGATTTATGCAGTAGAAGAAAATAAGTATCTTCTTTTAAATATTACTTTTTCTAGCTTAAGTACTGGAGATGAAGAGATTGAAGCTAATTTTATTTCTAGAATAAAACCAGGGAATGAATATGATAATCTAATTCGTTCTTGGACGATGGCGTTTTTTGCTAACTCTGAAGATCCATATTCTTATGTTGATACAGGCAAAGATGACTGGTCTTTGGCCAAGACGGCTAGATTAAAGCGGCTTTCTATCAATGACTCTAACCATCCTAAATTTGCTAAAGCAAAAGCATTCCGCTGGCTTGATCTTGTTGTTATAGATTTATTCTTAGAAAATCGTGGGGCTCGTGCTATGTCAAACGATGATTATAAAGTAATTTCTGAGACCGATGTAATATTGGATGGTTACTCTAGTAATAAAATTAAACAATTAACTTTATTAAAGTCTAAAATTACCCATATGAATCCTTATATAAAAACTGCTAGAAAATAGCAGTTTTTTGTTGACTTTTTTATCAATTGGTTGTATAACTGTATTAATTAATTGATACAAAGGAGGAGTTTATGGAATTTGAATTTGATGATGATAAACCAATTTATAAGCAGCTAGTGGAAATGCTCAAATTAGAAATAGTCCTGGGAAACTTTAAATCTGGTGAGAAGCTCCCTTCTGTTAGAGAATTGTCATCTATGATTCGAGTAAACCCTAATACTATTCAGCGCTCACTTTCTGAACTCGAACAAGATGGATTAATCTATACAAAACGAACGTCTGGAAAATTTGTTACAGAAGATGAGAATATCATTCATCAAGTAAAAAAAGAGTTGGCAACCCGAAAAATAGATAACTTTATTAATGATATGAATATACTAGGGTTGGATAAAGATGAGGTTATGAAACTGTTAAAAGAAAGGAAAACTACATAATGGAATTAATTGAATTTAGAAATTTGTCAAAAAATTATGGTGCAAAACAAGCCTTAATTGACATTAATCTTAAGATTGAAAAAGGAAAAATATATGGACTGCTAGGTCCTAATGGTAGTGGAAAGACAACATTGATTAAAATTATCAATGATTTGTTGCAACCTTCTAGTGGGGAAATTTTGGTCAAAGGAAAAGAACCAGGTATTGAAAGCAAAAAGATAATTTCTTATCTACCAGAGAGAACCTATTTAAATATGAATATGAAAGTATCTGAATTAATTCAGTTCTTTAAAGATTTTTATCAAGATTTTGATGAGAAGAAGGCTTTAAAATTATTAAATAAATTAAAAATTAATGAAAATGATAAGTTAAAAAATATGTCTAAAGGTACAAAAGAAAAAGTACAGCTGGTTATGGTTATGAGTAGAAAAGCAGACTTATATATTTTGGATGAGCCTATTGGTGGTGTTGATCCTGCTAGTAGAGATTATATTTTAGATACTATTCTTACTAATTTTAATGAAGGCTCTTCTATTATTATTTGTACTCATTTAATTGCAGATATTGAAAAAATTTTAGATCAGGTTATTTTTATTAATCAGGGTAAGATTGTTTTAAACGAAGATGCAGATACAATTCGTAAAAAGAAAAAAACAACGATTGATAAGTTGTTTAGGGAGGAATTTAAATGCTAACGAAACTATTAAAATATGATTTTAAATCTCTATCAAAAGTATTACTTCCAGTATATGGAATTTCACTTTTATTAGCTCTGCTTACTAGAATTGCTAATGTATTAGCTGATAAATTTTCTGTTTTTTCTGTACCAAGTGGATTTATTAGTGCAATATTTGTCATAATACTAATTGCAGTTCCTATCGTAACTTTTATTTTTACCATTCTTAAATTTTATCAAAATTTAGTAAAGGATGAAGGATATCTAATGCACACTATTCCAGTTTCTAAACATAGTTTAATTCTTTCTAAAACCATTAGTTCTACTATTTATTTAGTTATATCTGGAATTATGATTTTTGTATTATTATTTGTGGGAGTTTATGGTTTGTGGTTTGATTCAAAATTTGTTCATACTTTTGTGGAAGCTATCGGACACATTGACACTATCTTTTTAATTCTTTTACTTCTATCTATTTTTATTGGAGTTGTATTTAATCAAATTATGATTTACGCATCTATTGCCTTAGGGCAAAAACATAATAGCAAAGTTCTTTATTCCATCATTTATGGAATCGTCATATATAATGCAACTCAAATCATTTCTGCAATTCTTTTGTTACCATTTATGTTAATGGATTCTAATTATCAACAATACGTTGATGGAAGTAATGTACTTGACTTTGGATTAATTAATGGATTCATTGCTCTTTCGTTAGTTATTTCTGTTTTATTTATTGTTGCTTATTATTTCCTTGCAGTAAAAACTTTTGATAGAAAGCTTAACTTAGAATAAAAAATTGCTTTTATATAAGCAATTTTTTTATGGAATAATTAGTTGTTGCCCGATAGATAATAAATTAGAAGTTAAATTATTAGCTAGTTTTAGTTCTTCTACACTGATATTATAATCTTTTGCTATTGACCATAAGCTGTCGCCTTTTTGGACTATATATGTCTTTTTGGATGTAGCTTTTGGAATTTTTAACTTATCCCCTATTTGTAAGTTTACGGTTTCTAAATTATTCAGCTCTATTAAGTCATCTACCGGAACATCATATTTTTGAGATATTAACCATAAGCTATCGCCTTTTACTACTGTATAAATTTCATATTCTTCACTTTCTTCTATGTCTTTTTCTGGAACTTTTAATTGTTGGCCTATATAGAGTGTATTGCTGGTTAAATTATTTAAGCTTTTTAATTCGTCTACACTTATATCATATTTACTGGCTATACCGTATAATGTATCGCCTTTTACTACTGTATATGTGCTATATACTGGTGTTGTTGTGGTTGTTGGTATAAATAGCACTTGACCAATTTGAATTAGGTCGGAAGTTAAATTATTTAATTCTTTTAGTTCGCTTACTGTAGTATTAAATTTATTAGCAATACCCGAAAGAGTATCGCCTTTTACTACTGTGTAAGTGTTATTACTTCCGCTCATTCCCGGCGGTGTATATTCATAACCACCATAGTCTGCAATTGCTTTTACTACTCCTTCTACATAATCTGTTAGATTATTCTTTAGTTTTTGTTGGTCTGCGCTATTATCAATAAATCCATACTCTACTAACAATGATTGCATGGGATCCGTTTCTCTAATGATATAGTAGTAATCTTTACTTGGATTTTCTGGCAGTCTTCGCTGATATATTTTCCTCATTTTTTGACCTGCATCACCAATGTTTTCTAGAGCCATACTAGCTAGAGTATCATCATTACGAAGTGCGTAAATTATTTCTGCGCCTTCGCCACCTCGTGATGACCCTAGTGGTTATTTTATTTTTATATATACTCCAAAATCAAAAATCCTAATCCTGTTAGCGAAAACTTATCTACATTATATACATCTATTGAACCAGGATAATTTGTTGACATGCTTATAATGAATTCATTTTCAATTAATGTTTTTAATCCAAAAGAAACTTCTAGCATATCATTATTTTGGTTTTTAGATGTCATGATATCTCTATATCTTAAATTACTATTAATATTAGGATATAGTTTTATAAAATCTTTCCAATCATAATAATTATCTTCTTTTAAATTGTTCTTAATCTTTTTTAATACATTTAATGCTTCCTTATTTAATAAGCACATCTTATCTAATAATTTATCATAAATATCCATTGCGTTCTTTTCATTAATATAATCTAAAAAAATTTTAATATTTGTTTCTACTAATGCTGGGTCAGTTCTTGTAAAATAAAAACTAATAAAATTTTTTACATGAACAAATTTAGCTTCATCGCTTGTTAAGTATTTCATTTTTGATTCAAAGTCTTTTAATTTTGCTATTTCACTATTTAAATATTCAATTCTTTCAATAAGAATTTTATCATTTTGTTCTTTCAATGTCTTAATAGCTGCATCCACAAAAGGATTTTTTTCAAGCATGATTTCAAATAAATTTTTACCATAATTCATTAAAGCATTATCTTCCATAACTATTTTCTCACTTTCTATCTACTATTTTACCACATCTTCCATAAGGATTTCTTATTGGATTCTTACCAACATATTTAAAAGTATAGTCTTCTAGTATTTTATATTTGAATTTAATTGTTATATTTCTATCTTCATCTGCTTCTATTCTATCTATTATGGTAAATAATAAGTCTCTATTTGGTTTTTCTATATTTAGTAATTCTTTTATCTTCTTCGTATAATTTGGTATTTTATTAGCACTATTTTTTCTCTTTAATATTTCTAGTTCTATTTCTTCTAACTTATCTTTAAGTGTTCTCATTTTTTGTTCATAAGGAGTCACTATCATTTTATATGATTCTAAAGAAATATTACCATCAATTCTATCTTGATAAACTGTTTGAATATTAGAAGATAATTTTAATATATCTTTTTCAATATCTTTCTTTATTTCATCAAGTGATTTAGTACCAGAATTAGTTCTATTAATTATTTCTTCATTTAATTCTTTAATACTTAAACCTTTAAACAAGTCGGATAATAACTTATTTAATTCTTCTAATACTTCTTCTTCGAAATAATCATATGGAAAGAAATGAGTAGAACATCTTCCTCTAATTGGGTCTCTAGCATATCTATTACAATTAATAGTCCAATAGTCATGATTTTTTCTATAAATTACACCTAATCTATTTCCGCATTCTTTGCAATAGATTAATCCCTCTAATAACCTAGTTGGTCTTTTTGTTCTTACATCAACTTTTCGGTTATGATTATCTCTTTTCTTATTAATTATTCTAAATATCTCTTTATCTACTAATGGTTCATGAGTATTTTCTACTATTACCCATAAGCTTTGATCTAGTGTTACCTTTTTTTTCGATTTATAACTAATATTAGTTTGAGTATGTTGTGCCATATCGCCTGTGTACATCCTATTTTGTAATATCTTTTTAACTGAATGTATTGTCCATACATTTTTTTCTTTTACCCTTGAAGATATTGGTAAATTCTTATAAGCACTTGGTGTTGGCGCTCCTAATTTAGTTAAACGAGTGGCTATTTCAGATATTCCTATATCATTTGCTCTCCATTCAAACATCTGCTTAACATAAGGTGCTGTATTAGGGTCTATTACTAAATGTCCTTTATCTTCTGGGTCTCTCATATAACCATAACATGGTTTACTTCCGATAAATTTACCATCTTTTCTTTTAGAATCTAATACATTTCTTATCTTCAATGAATTTTGTTTACTATAATAATCATTACAAGCAATAATGAATGTTGATGAATCATTACTTGCCTGATTTTTCATACTATCATAGTTTTCAACAATTGATATAAATCTTACTTTATTCTCTGGAAAATAAGTTTCAATATAATAACCAGTCATTACATGATCTCTACCAAGTCTTGATAAATCTTTTACTACTACAAGATTAATCTTTTGATTTTTAATATCTTCAATCATTCTAATAAATCCTGGTCTATCAAAATTAGTTCCTGAATAACCATCATCTACATACTCATCTATTAGATTAAATCCATTTTTCAAACAATAGTCTCTTAATATTTCTTTTTGATTAGTAACACTTTCACTATCTGATTCATATTTTTTATCTTTGTCTTCTTGAGAAAGTCTAATATAAATACCCGCATTATAATTCATATTTGTTAAGTAACTATAATTCACTTTATACCTCCTCATCTTATAGCACTTAACTTTCTTCGAGACAAGTGCATCATACCATAATAAATAAAAATAAGCAAATCATCAGAACTATTTTTCTTCTTTAATTTGCTTTAATAAATAATTAATTATTAATTCTTTAAATATTTCTTTTTTATCTTCTTTCATAGTTAAATTTATGTTGTTTAATAATTGATTATTCATCTGTATCACCTGTAATTGATTTGATAAGTTCTTCCATTTCTGCTTGTTCTTTTGGAGTTGTTGGTGTATTTTCCATTCTTTTGCCATTCCATGTTTCTACTCCATCATAATCTACACCAATAACTGGACCAGTAGAACTTTCAAAATCATACCCTTCTATTCTTGTTACTGTTACATAATTATGTATTTTTTTATTTTTATCCGAATATGAATTAAGGTAACCTTTTATATAAACTTTTTTACCAATTAAAAAAAGACCTTTATTATTTTCATAAAGATCTTTATAAACTCTTAAACTTGCATAAACTATATTACCATTTTCATTAGAAGAATACTTTTTACAAGTAAGTCCTATCGTAATATATCTATTATTAATTAAAATATTATTAATATCACCAGATAATAATACCTGATTATATGTCATTTTTAAAACCTCCTGTCTAAATTATATATATAATTTTTTATATATTATTTTTCTTTTACTTTATTTTATATATATGCAATATAGTTCATGACTATAATGCATATAATTGCATACTAACTAGAATCAATTTTCATATCTTCTATATAAATTCTTCTTTGTGTTAAATCATTATTTTTAACTCTTTCTATTCTTATATAACCTTTATTTTCTAACCTTTTTAATGAATAATTAATTGTTCTTATCTTAACAAATGATAAAATGGATAAAACTTTATTAGTCGCAAAACAATAACCATTTAATCTACTTAAATTATAAATATTTCCAAATAAAAAACAGTCTGATTTAGTCAAACTGCTATCTTCCATTAATTTTCTAGGAATGATTATAAAATTTTTAATAATAATTACTCTCCTTAAATTTTAAAATATTGTTTGCAATATCAAATCCATTTAATTTTGAATCAAATGATACCATTGTTATTTTTTTATTAAAATAAGTTTCATTATCATATCTTATAAATAATTCTCTAATAATATCTAATTTATCATTAAAAGATAGATTTTCAAATTTATATATGATTATTTTTTCTTCTTCTGTATATACTAATCCTATAACATTACTTTCGATATACATAACTTTATTATTTTTATTCATTATGTTATAAACTGAAATCAAATATTGCATAATTATCTCACAATAATTATCATTTAACCCTATATAAGAAAATTTTAATATTTTTAAATCATCATTTAGTAGTAAATCAGGATTAACTTCATTTCTATCATTTATTTGATTATTATTGATTAGATTAAATATATAAATAAGAATTTTTAATTTACTTTCATCACTTAATTTCTCTATATAAGAGAATAATTTAATTACATTATCATTTGTATTTCTTATATACATTATTATCTCTCCTTTCATCTTGGTAAACTATTTTCTATTTCATCTATCATCTTAGCTAATAGTTTTTCACTTATTAATTCTTCATCAAAGTCAATGTCATATTCAAATTGCATCTTTTGAAAAAAATTGCTAACTGATCTTGTATAGGGAAAACTATGTGCTTTTTCTTGTATATCACATTCTGAAATTAATCTAATATTTTTCATTAAGTAATCCATTAAATCAATATTTACAATAAATGTCTCTTTCATTTGTATTCCTCCTTTCATTGATGAAATAAATCCATTTTAAAGCTAGATATTTTAAATACACATAATTGATTATGATTAATACTAATGCCTTAAATATGGGCATTTAAGCACTTATAAATTCAAATTTATTTCGTTCCATTTATCACTTAAAAAAATAAAATTTGCAAGTACTTTTCAAATATTTTTTAAAATTATGAGTAGCCACTTTTACAGTTTTTTAGTCTTTTTTAGGTAAAAATTGTTACATTTTTTTAATGGGCATAAGGAGAATGCCACCACTTTTTGATTTTACCCTTATAAATAAAAGCTAAAATTAGGTGGCACAACTATTTTTGCACTTGCAAAAATGACTACTTTTCATATCATAAGTGGCTACTCATAATGAATATTTCCTTTTATTGCAACAAAAAAAGTGGCTACTAGTTTTATAAAAGTGCCCACTTCGTTAAAAACATCAAAAAAAATGTGCTTCCTCATGTTTTGATTTTTTATTCACCTTCTTTCAATATAAAAAGAGAAGAACTTAATTCTTCTCCACATAATTATTCATATTTAATCATATCACTTGTTTTAGTATAAATTAAAACCACTTTTGTACTAAAAAAACAAAAAAACTTTTAAAAACAAAAGTATTTTTAATAATTATTCGTTTTACTCTTTAAATGTACGCAAAAAACAATTTTAAAATTTTCTTCTTTTTTACCAAGTTTTTAATTATATTTTTCACGTATTTTATTATATTATACCACTTGACAATAATAAAGCAAGTCTATTTCATGTACAATTCATGTCATATCATGCCCAATTTGTGACATAAAAAAATATACAAGTTTTCTTCACTGTTCTTGCATATTCTACTATATTATATGCCTTGACAATGTGAAGTCAAGGCAAATTCAATCCGTTTTCAGTACGAATTGCTCCGCTTTCGATACAATTTGATTTTTGTACTTTTTATAAGTATTCTTTAAATATTTCTTTAATATAACTATTATTTATCCAAAAGCAATGTTTAGTATATTCATTAGCACCAGTTAATTTATCTGGAGTTGGTAATGGATAAGTATCTTTTGAATTAGTACCATGTGGTCTTACATGGCATACTCTATTTTCACTTGAGCCAACAAAATTAGTTTTTCTTTTTCCATTTTTAATATATCTTACTATATTACCTGATTTAATTGTATTATATGTTTTCTTCCACATATCCATAACCCAAGTTTGAATATCCATTTCTGGCATATTCCATATTTTAATATCTTTAAAGACATATTCACCATTTTCATATTTAAAGATAAAGAACATATATTTAGTTGTTTCAAATTGTTCTTTTAAATCACAAGTTTCCCAATCTTGATTAACTATATCAGTAAATTCAAATGCAGGAAATGAAATACATTCTTTTATTCTTCCTGTTTCTTCTATCCTAATAGTCTTTGGAACAATATTTGCTTTTTGAAATTCATCAGTTTCAGCCAATTTACTCTTAACATTAAACATTCTGTTAATTAGCATACTATTTATATTTTTAGCAGTAGATTCAATGCCGAATTCTTTCATTAACTCTTTTTGAGATTTACCTTTATATTTATTAATTATATTATTAACAAATTCATTAAATGTGTTAGATGTATTCTTTAATACTTTTTCAACATCAGAATAATTACCAATATATTTTCTAACTAATTGAGTCATATAAGAATTTTTAAAACAAAATGCTCTTTGCATTGCAGGAATATCACTAAATGGTTGTTTTCTTGTAGATGAAGCATTAGCACCCTTTGAACAAGCACCAAGATACATTGTGTCTGCTTCAGAAATTTCATGTGCTTTACCTTCTCTAATCTTTTTAATAATTAAGTTCCAATCTTCTTCTATTTGCTTTAAATCTTCACTTTTTGCAAGTTCTAATAACTTTTCATGAGTTATCTTTAAATCTTTTTTATCTTTACCGGCTTCCCACAAATACCACAAAAGTTGAATTTTATTATTCTTATACCAAAAGTGGCTACTTCTAAATTCATTTTTATATTCTGTTTCATAATCAATTATATTTAATACTAATCTTTCTTTAGCAGATAAATCATTCTTGTTAACTTTCTTATAAGGTGTTACTTTTAATTCAATACCTGCTAGCATAAAATCTGGTTCTGAATCACTATTATTATCCATACCAAATAAATATTTTTCTATAAGTTGTCCAAATCCACCTTTATTACTTTCTTTATCTTCAATTGTAACTACTTCTTCATTTAAAATATCATTTAAAGATTTACCAATTGCTGATTTAGAAATAAGTTCAATTTCTTGTCTATCATATAATCTACCTTTTTTCATAAATTTCTCCTTTCGATCTTGTTTTAATTAAAAATTTAGTTTAAAATATAAGTATTAGGTTGATCTTTTGTAGTTAATATTATATAATAATATAGGTCGAATATTGATCTTTTCAATCAAATATATTATAATATATTTAGTTAATATAAACAATGTCAGGAGGTATAAATCATGGAAAAAACTGTAGTAGAGTTATTTGCTGGTGTTGGTGGATTTAGATGTGGTTTAAACAAAGTTGAACTTATTAACGATAAAGTAAAAGAAAATGGAAATTGGAAATTCTTATGGGCTAATCAATGGGAACCTGCAACTAAAACACAAGAGGCTTTTGATTGTTATGTTAAAAGATTTGGAGATAAAGATGCAAGTAATGTTGATATATTCCAAGTAGATAAAAAGAAAATTCCTAACCATACACTTTTAGTTGGTGGATTTCCATGTCAAGATTATTCAGTTGCTCAAACACTTTCAAATAGTAAAGGTATTGAGGGTAAAAAAGGAGTTTTATGGTGGGCAATTAATGACATATTAAAAATGAAGAAACCACCATTTGTACTTTTAGAAAATGTTGATAGATTATTATTATCTCCTGCTAAACAAAGAGGTAGAGATTTTGGTATTATTTTAAGAAGTTTTCTAGATAACGGATATGCAGTTCAATGGAGAGTTATAAATGCTGGTGAATACGGTTTGCCACAAAAAAGAAGAAGAGCATTTATATTTGCTTATCATAAATCTACAGAGTATTATAAATCATTATCAAAGAGTAATCCTAAAGATATAATTTTTAAAGATGGAATGTTTGTTAAACAATTTCCAATTAAAGATGTTGAATTAGAATTTAATACAACTAATTTATCAAAAGATTCATTTAAAGATTTAGTTGAAGTAAGTGATAAGTTTAAAACACAATTTTATAATGCAGGAATTATGATGAATGGTAAAGTATATACTTCAAAAGTATCTGTTGATTGTGATGAAATTTTCCCATTAAAGAAAATTATTCAACATGAAGAAGTTGATAAAAAATTCTTCTTAAGTGATGAAGCATATAAAAAGTTTGAATATCTTAAAGGGAATAAAAGAATTCCAAGAGTTAAACCTAATGGAGAAGAATATTTTTATACTGAAGGTGCAATGCCATGTCCTGATAACTTAGAAGCTCCAGCTAGGACAATGTTAACTAGTGAAGGTGGCATTAGTAGAACTACTCATATAGTTGAAGATTATAAAACTAAAAAGATTAGATTATTAACTCCTATTGAATGTGAAAGAATAAATTGTTTCCCAGATAATTGGACTAATACAGGTATGACAGATAAGAAAAGAAACTTCATGATGGGTAATGCTTTAGTCGTTGGAATCATTGAAAAGATAGGAAATGAACTAGAAAAAATAATAGAAAAAGAAGATTAATTCAATTTAATCTTCTTTTAATTTGATTTCTTCTTCTTCCAATTTTTTATTTGCCTCAATCGCATTATTGACAGCAGTTCTATAATCATCTTTTCGTGACTCTGATATAATACCTTCTAATAATTTTTTATAATCATCGTAGTCTTCATCACATAGTATATTAACAACTTCATCATTGTTATATGTTAAATCAATTAAATAATCAAAGTTATCATAAACAAATTCTCTTTCATCTTCATCGTTTATTTTGAAGCATATTTTTTCTTTTTCATTTTTTAATATTTTAATTTCCATAATTTTTATCTCCTTCATATATTTCATATCTTCCTCTAATTACATCCTTTGAACCATCAACAGTACATGCGATTGTCTCTAATTCATCTGCTAATGATGATTCAGCAACAAAATTTCTATATTCTATTATATCCCCATTTTTTTTACTCTCAATATAATTATTTGGATCAGCATTTACTGCAACAATAGGATCATGAGTAACAATAATAACCTGTACTTTTCCTTTTGTATCTTCTATTAAATTTCTAATAACATTATTTATAAAATCTTTATCAACATCATTTTCTATTTGATCAAATAATACAACATTTTTATCACCCGAATTAACTTGTTCATCAAAATACAATTCTATATATTTTTTTGCTATTGAACCAGGATTAAGTTTTTTTACATCTTGTCCATCAAATAATACCTCAACAACAACATCTAATTTTTCTGATAAGGCATCTCTTTGTGAAGAAATAACTCCTTTCTTTATATAAGTATCCAAAAGATTTCTCACTTGACTTTTATCCTTTAAATTATAGTTGTTATTTTGATTCAATTCGCCTTTTTTGCCATATGTATTAAACACTTCATTATTTTTTTCGTTAACTTCGGTTATCAGTTTTTCTTCTAAATATTCTTTTACTACTATATTTTCTTTTTCGTTAATGATTTTTTCTGAATTATACTCATATTTATTTATACTCAAATCCATATTATCTTTAATCTTTTTGTTTTTGAATATTTCTAATACCAATGATATTATTTCTTTTCTATCTATTGGAATACTGCTTATAATTTGTGATTTAATTTCAGCCTGTTTAGATTTATTAGCATTGATAAATCTAATATTTTTATTAATAATATTTATTTTTTTACATTTCATTTGGTAATCTAGCATTTCATTATGTATATCTAAAGAAGAAATAGAGAGATATTTATTTATTTCTTTATATAATTCATTTATTTGTGATAAATATTTTCCCTTGTATAAATCTATATTTGATTTTAATTGCTTCATATAAATAGGATAATTGTTAAAAGCGTTATAATCGTCATCAGTATACTTTCTTGTAAGTTTATTCTCAATTTCTTTTACCTCAAATGTTTTGATATCCTTAAGTGATATTAATTTTACTACATTGCTTCCGTATGTATTTAATCTAGCAATTAAATCAACTTTATTATTAGCAATACTTTCAGTTAATATGCAATATTTTTTTATTTCATTATTATATTCTTTCTTAAATAAGTTAAATTTTTCTTTTTCAATATAATCTTTACTCAATAAATGAATTATTTTATAGTAATCATCAGCGTCGTTTGTTGATGCAGCTGCAATTATTTTATCAAATAATTTTTCACCAATACCGATATTTATATTATCGGTTGTTAAAATGTCATCGTTTTCGTTATATAATACAACACTACTATCACCAGCAAAAGAATAATTTTCATCATCATCATAATCTCTATCAATTTGCTTTCTTATTAAGTGTAACAATAATGATTTCCCGGTACCTGATTTACCAATTATACAATTATAACCGCTTGACAAATTTATTTCTACTGGTTGAATTTTAGATGTTGATGGACCGGATATTTTAATCTTAGAAATATAATTGTTATTTAATGTTATATTTTTTCGTTGTTTAAATCTCCTAACTGGATTAGTTGTTGAATGAAGTAATCCTTTGAAAGTTGGTTCTGCATTCATACAAAAATCTTTAAACTTTTTATCATAATTTTTCCAATCTCTATTATCAGAAAATAATACACCTCCAAAAATATCAAGGTTACTTTCGTCGATTGACTCTAAATATGATTTAATTCTTTCTAATTTCCAATTAGACGGCGAATCAAATATTCTTATGAAGCCCTCCCTTATTTTTTTCAAAGCTTCATCAATTTGTTCAGGTCCTGCATCTTTAAACATTCCTTTATCCTTATCACCATGTGGAATCATAATAACATCATATTTTTTTAATATTTGAATTAATTCTTCATCTGTATAATATATTTCTTCATCATCATTCACTTTTTGTAATGTTTTTTCATTAATAGATTTATATGCTGAAAAATTCAAATTAAAAATATCATTAAAAATACATGCAATATGTATATGAGTACCCATAGATAAATTTGAATCTAATTCAACGCCTAATAAAATATTCGTATTATTTAGTTTCGATAAATGTCTTAATAAAATATAATTAACCATATCAATATAATTATGATTTGTTATAGCCATTAATTTAATATTATACTTGCTTATTACATTATAAAAATCAGTATAAGAAAAAATAACTTCATCTCTGGATTTATCCCTTGTATATCCAGAAACAGTATGAATATGCAAATCAATTACATTCCAATCATTCATATTACTGCCTCCTACAAAAATAGACAGTACTATCCCGCTTAGAGATTAAATACTGCCTTCTCTGTAAAAATTATATCATATTTTGAAAATTTATTAAACTTTTTCTCGAAGAAAGTCAATTTACCACTAGGGTTATCGCCACCACCAGAGTTTATGTGATTAGAGATTAGAATCGCATTGGGATCTCCATTAAAAGCTTCATTTGCTCTTCTTAATCGTTCTGTTCTTGAAATGTCCTCATCTGTTGTTTTAATTGCTACTACCGGAATTCCTAGTTCTTGTAATCTCTTTGTCATATAGTTTGCCGCTTCTAATGTAAAGTCTTTTTCTCTTAGGTTTCCACTGATTGCTCCTGGGTCACTTCCCCCGTGGCCGCTGTCTACTACTACACCAGTTATCTTTCTACCATTCATCTTTTTCACCTCTACCTTAGAATATGTAAAAAGACTATATTTTGCCACAAAAAAAGATAAACTGCTGTTATCCTTTATTACTTTCCTTGTGTTGCTGTGGATGTTTTCTTATATATTCTCTAATCTTTCTTTTTGCTCTTGTTGTTTTGGTCTTATCTAACCATCCTTCCTTAGGTCCTTCTGCTAGAGGATCTGTTATGATTGTTACTTGGTCTTTATTATGAAGTATATGATCGTATTGTACAGGTACATTATTGACTGTTGCCGCAACCATACTGTTTCCTATATCAGTATGAATCTTATAGGCTAGGTCAATGGCAGTAGAGTCTGATGGCAATTCTATTATTCTTCCATCTTTTGTTTGAACAAGTATTCTTTTTGATAATACTTCTTTTTTTATTTGTTCTACAAATGCTTTGTTGTCTGCAAATTCTTGGTTGATTTCTACTAGAGAATCAAAAAATTGATATTTGTTTCTTAATTCTTCTTGCATTACTCTTCTAGCATCACCTTTATTAATATCCCAGTATGCTGTTAGTCCATATGATGCAATTTTATCCATATCAAAGGTTCTAATTTGAGTTTGTACTAATTTATCTTCTGGACCATATACCGTTGTGTGTAAAGATCTATACATATTTGGTTTAGGATTATTTATATAATCCTTAAATCTGCTATTGATTTCATGGTAATTTGAACGAACTTGTTCTAATGTTAAGAAACAGTTATCAAAACTATCTACCATTACTTTTAGCGTTAATAAATCATGTATTTCTGATAGCTTTTTTCCCTCTTTCATTTTCTTATATATTCCGTAAATATTTTTTACCCTTGTTTTTATCTCGTGGGGAACATTCTTGTTTTCTAAAAGTGAGTGAATGCTTTCTAACATCTCTTGTAAACAATTTTTACTATCTTCTTCTATTTTAAAACGTTTCTCTTCTATGCTTTTATATTCGTCTGGATACAGATATTGCAAAGATAAATCTTCTAATTCTGTTTTTAAGGTGTGCACTCCTATACAATCTGCTAATGGAACATATAGAAGTAGCGTTTCTTCTGCATTTTCTTTTTTCTTTAATTCTGATTTATATTGTAAGGTTCTCATATTATGAAGTCTATCTGCAAGTTTTATAATGATAATTCTTACATCGTCTGTTATACTTGTTATTATCTTTCTAGTATTAGCCATATTTTGATCTAATTTTGTAGCAAAGTTCATTCGGCTTATTTTAGTTACTCCTTCTACTAAATGTGCAACTGTTTCATTAAAATTCTCAGCAATTTCTTCTTTTGTTATTTCTGTATCTTCTAAGGTATCATGTAATAATGCTGCACAAATTGTATCTCGATCTGCATGCATTTCTGCTAGAGTATAAGCTACATTTAACGGATGAATTATATAATCTTCTCCACTTTGTCTTTTTTGTCCTTTATGCAATTCCTCAGCAAAATAATACGCTTTCTTAATTATATCTATTTCTTCTTCATTATATTCAGCTACTTTTGTGAGTAAATCATTTAATGTTAAATTATTCATATCCACCTCCTAAAAACAAAAGGACACCATGGTGTTACCATAGTGTTCCGCATTCTTTGATAAAGCATGAAGATAATTGCATGATAAAAGAAAGTAATATTAAATCAATAAATTTGATATTTATTCTTTCTTTAACAATACATTCCATAACTTTACCTCTTTAAATATTAGTAATAAAGTTATCATTAATCTTTTTGTATGTCAAGATTCTTTTATAATTCTTTTAAATAAATATTTCTTGTCCCTCTTTCAAAGTTTTTTGTATTTATTAATTTAAATTTATCTTTTTCTAAATTTCTAATTGAATACATATTATCTGGATGAACTGTTACTACAGCATATCTATATCCTTTTTTTCTTGAGATTTCATCTAATTCTCTTAACATTTGATATTGTAAATTATTTCCTATATAGTTGGGATTAACAAACATAGGACCATAATCTATTACTTCTTGCACCTTATAGTTTAATTCAAACTTTATTAGTGATTTTTTTGTTGCTGGAATTATCATCATAGAACAAATGGGAATTTCTTTACTATAATATACCCATATTTTAGAATTCTCTTGCAATAGCAATTCTATATCTTCTCTTGTAAAGTCCCCTAGCCATTCGGGATAATTCATAGTTTCTTTTACTTGTTCTCTGAACTTTATATATTGGTCTATATTTATCTTTTCTACTACTATTAAATCCTTTATATTTATTTTGTTCCAATCTAGACTTTTTCTTATTTCTTTTATCTTTTCTGGTTCCTCTATATATTCTTTTCGTGGTTTTACAAAGTTTTTAGAGCCTCGTTTTTCCTCTTTATACCTTGGAATCAGTTGAACATGAAAATGATTCATTGGTCCGTCACACATCGTACATAGATATATGCTTTCTGCCTGATATACTTCTTTTAATACACTCATTACTTTTTTGGCAAAAATATAAATGCTTTTACATAATTCGTCTGGTAATTCTAGCATATCTTTATAATGTTTTTTCGTGGAAATAATAGTATGACCTCTTGCTCTAGGATTATTACATAGAAAACATTCTATTTCTTTATCTTCATATAGCATTTGATTTTTGTTATCTCCATAAACGATATGATTGTGTTCCCTATCATAGCAAGTTGGACATATTCCTCTATCGGTTAATTCTTTATTGGTTATTTTTTCCATATTATTACTCCATCATTTATCATTTTTATATAATACATTAATATCTACAGCTGTATTAATTCCATCTATTCTTCCGTCTTGGCATAACTGCCACATTACGTAATCCGAATCATAGTCGGTTTCATCTGTATAATGTGCTAACCATACGTCGTAATCATGATATTTCCAAATGCTATTTAGATAGTTTTTACTTCCATAAAGCATACCATCATATCCTGCATTTTCAATCTTTTCTAGAAAACTTTCTGCTACTTCGTTTAATCCGAATAGACTTAATTGCATTTGATTAAAGCTGTTATAGCATTCCCAGTCGAATGCAATCGGTAATGTAAGTTTATAGTCCTGTACTTGTTCTAGTACCCAGTCTGCTTGTTTTTTTGCTTCTGTGTTGCTATCTGCATATGAATAAAAATATACACCTACTTTTAAATCATTTTTTATTGCATTTTCTATATTCTGTCTGAAGTATGGATCTAAATTGTATTCTCCTCCTACACCTTGTTGTGATCCTACTCTAATCATTACAAAGGTTGCTCCTGCATTTTTTACTTTTTCAAAATCGATTTCTTCTTGCCATTTTGATACATCTATTCCGATTTCTGTATTTTCTTTTTTATGGTTTTCTACCACCTCATTAAATGCTGTTACAACTGGCTCTTCTACGGTCTCTGATTCTGTTGCTGACTCTACTTGAGGAGTTGGTTCATATACATTTAGAGTAAAGGCAACTTTTTCTTCATTATTACTGCTATCTGTTGCGATATAATTTAATTTATAAGTCCCTGCAGTATTTAAATCATAGCTTCCTTCTATTCTACAATTTGGACTACTATCGTAGTTATCTGCACAAAGGATTTCTTCTTCTAAGTTTAATTCGCTTCCTACTTTAACACTATAACTACCAGATAACCAAATTAACGGTTCTTCTTGATCTACTATTTCAATATCAAAAATACCTTTTCTTTTTCTTCCTTGTTCATTTTCATAAATGAAAGTTATTTCTTGTTTTCCTAATTTTTCTGTATTTATTTTTTTATTCGTTATTACTTTTCCTTCTATTGAAGAAATAAAATCACTGACTTTTTTTTGGCTATAGACATCTACTTTTAGATTATCTACTAATTTATATCCTGATGTATCTAGTTTAGGTTCTGCAGTTATTAATAGTATGCTTCCTATTATTAGTATGATGCCAACTAAAGTAATTACTGTTATTCTTTTCTTTTTCATAAATCACCCCTAATAGCTGATATTGTATATTTTCTTTTACACTATTTTAAACAGAATTTATTATATTATACTATACTCTTTATTAGCTTTTTATCGCTTTTTATAGCTTTCTTTATTTTAATTATATCTTATTTTGTATAAAAATAAAATATCCACAAGAGATGTGAATATTTTATTTATTGTTTTTTATACTTTCCACAGATTCTGTTAATTTTTCAAAGGTAGATGCTCCTGGAATTGTTAGTTTAATAATTGAACCTTTTACTATAAATGTATTAGGATAAGAAATAATTTCAAATTTTGAGAAAAATTCTCCGGTATTATCCAATAGCACAGGGAAATCAATATTTCTTTGTTTAATTATCTTTTTAATTTTTTTAGAACTTTTTCTTTCTAATTTTGGAGACACTACACTAAGTAGTACTACTTCTTGTTTGTTTTTATCATAATGTTCATATAGCTTCTCTAACTCTTTGATTTCTTTCTTACAGGCTACACAGTCAGTAGACCAAAAATGTAATAATACTACTTTGTCTTTATAGTCTTTCCAGTTATGAGTTCTATCATTTTGATCTTTTAATATAAACTTTTCTACTTTGTAACTTGTCTTGTTATTAGTAGTTGTGTTTCCTGTTTTGCAACTAGCCAATCCAGTCTCTTCGTCAATTCCACAATTTTGTTCTAATTTTGAGGAAGTAGTAATGTCTATATTGGTAATTAAAATATAGCTTCCTACTAAAATTAGTAATATTCCTCCTACTTGTACTATTCTTTCTAAGATATGTTGTTTTTTCTTTAAAAAATTTAGTACTTCTCCTGTAAATAATCCTAATATTAGGAAAGGAATGATAAAACCAATGGCATAAATTAAAACCAATAGATTTCCTATCAACATGCTTTCAGCACTACTTGCCATGATTAATACTGATGATAATGCTGGACCCACGCATGGTGTCCAAGCAAAACTAAATAGAAACCCCATAATAAATGCTACTACTGGATTCATTTTATTAGGGTTAATATTTACTTTTAATTTTTTTTCTTTCTGCAAGAATTTAAAATTGATTATTTTTAATTGAAATAATCCTAATACTATAATAATTATTCCACCGATAATAGCAATTATTGATTTATATTCTTTTAAAAAGCTACCGATTACAGTGAATGATAACCCTAGAATAAAGAATGACATCGATATTCCTAATACAAAAAATAGTGTGTATAAAAATACTTTTTTTCTTTTATATATTATTTTACCTTCTTTTGTCTTTTCCTTGGCGCTTCCTGCTAGATAACCCATATATAATGGTAATAGCGGTATGACGCAAGGAGAAAAAAAAGAAATTAGTCCTTCTAGTAGGACGGCAGATCCTTGAATTATAAAGTTCATTTGTTACCTCCTTATTATTTATACCTACTATATTTTAGCAAAACTTATGTTTTTAGACAAGAAAAAAGTCCTGACGGACTTTATATTTCGACCTCTTCCATATTTTTGGTTCCTTTGTTCATTACTTTGTAATATATTAAAATACTTCCCATCAATAATATGATTATTAACATTCCTTTTAGTATAGATAGTGGTATTAATACTACTCTATTTAAATAATATATTCCTCCACCAAGGATTGTTGCAATAATCATTGAAATAGCCATAGAGAAGAATGTATTCTCATTTCCTCTTAAGGCATTTAGCTCATCTTCCCAGATGAGTTTTGGATTGATAGTATCTAGATATATTCCTAAATACGTAAAGAAGATACATGATAATAATGAGACTAAGGTAAAGATTAGAAAATCAATTAATGTTGCCTCTAAATAATATGAAATAATTAATAAATAAACAAAATTAAATCCAAAACTTATTATAATTGAAACTAAGGCTTTTATATTTAATTGTGTTTTATAGTTTATTGGAATATATTTCATAAATGGAAAATGTTTTCCTTCTCTTGAAATAGAACTTGAAGCAATACTGTTTGCGGTTGTAAGAATAGCAGAAATTGCAAAAATAGAAATAAATATTACTAATAGACCAAGGGATTCTTGTTGTTTATAATGATTTACAAACTCTAAAATAATATTATCTTGTCCTTGAATTAAATAAATTAAAATAATTACTATCGGCCATAATAAGTTACTTAAAATACAATTACTGAAAAATGCTGGTGTTCTTGTTAATAATTTTAATTCTTTCATTAAATATGTTTTTTTATAGTCTGTTTTTTTAGTATTGGATAATACTTTAGTAATGCTTTCCTTTTGATGGACTGCATTATTACTAATTCTTTTTACACCAGGAATATAGAATTTGTCAGCTAGCATCATAAATACTACATAAGCAAAAGCATTAATTATTAAATAGATTAAAAATGCTCCGATATTTGTATTAGAAACTGCTTCTACTAAAAAATAAGTACTAGGAAAAATATCATTCATAACGTCTATGAACCCTATCTGTCCGGTAGCAAGCATTTTGACAAATTCAGTAATGCTATCGTTGTTTACGTAGCCTATTGCTATTATACCAATGATGATAATTAATCCTAATAATAGTAAAGTTAATGTGTTATTTTTATTTTTTATTAACTTAGTAAATCTCATAATTAATAATGTAATAATTCCACAATACACTAGTGGTAAAATAGGAAGAGTAAATACTCCGATAATGCTCATTAGGGTTGTTAGTATATTAAAATCTGTTACTATTAAAAATCCTAAAAATGCAGCTAATAGGAATAGGAACTCCATAAGACTTTCACTAATTAATACTGCCATAAATTTAGATGAAATTAAAGTTTTTGGGTTTATTGGTAATGGTAATATATGTTCAATATCTCCAGCAAAATAAAATGTGTTTAGAATGATATTAAATCCGAATATCATTGAGAATATACATATAAATTGGATTACTAACAATAATCCATTTCCAATATTTCCAGCATATAGAGGATTAGATAAAATTTCTTCTTGTATTCCTACTGTTGTTGTTCCTACTAGAAAGGCCATTAATAAAAAGCAAGGAATAAAAATAAATATTGTCGCAATAATTCCTAAAGTAATATAGAACTTAACTTTACTTTTCTTTTCAGACTTTGGCATTTCGCCGGATAATAAAAATGTTCTTACTAATTTAGCGTACGTTTTCATCTTGAACCATCCTTAAGAAAATTTCCTCTAAGTCCTTTTTACTATATGTTTTCTTTAACTCTTTTAATGTTCCTTGATAAATTATTTTCCCTTCTTTAATGATGATAACTCTATCACAAAGTTTTTCTGCAACTTCTAAGACATGCGTTGAAAATAGTACAGCATGTCCCTTTTTGGCATGTTCTTTCATCATCTCTTTTAACTGATGCGCTGACTCTGGATCTAATCCAATTAATGGCTCATCTAATATCCATACATCTGGTTCATGTATTAAGGCAGCAATTACCATCATTTTCTGTCTCATTCCATGAGAATAACTAATCATTTCAGACTCCAAAATATCTTCTAGTCCAAATGCTTTTGTTAATTCTTTAATTCTTTCTTTTCTTTTTGTTGTACTTACTTCATAGATATCAGCAATTAGATTTAGAAATTCAACCCCTTTTAGTCTTAAAAACATATCTGGGCTATCAGAAATATATCCGATATTTTTTTTTGCTTCTAGAGCATCTTTATCAATATCATATCCAGCAACCGTTATCTCTCCACTATCTTTCTGATAAATTCCTGTTAATAGTTTTAGTGTTGTTGTTTTTCCACTACCATTAGGTCCGATAAACCCTACGATTTCTCCAGGATTTACTTCAAAAGAAATATTGTCTACTGCTTTATTTGTTTCATTAAATACTTTGGTTACATTTTTTACCTTTATCATATTCTTCCTCCTATTGTTATTTTAATACCTATACCTTACTTTAAGTCAAGTTTTCTACTTATATTATTGACCATTTGACAGAAAAAAAAACATCTTTCGATGTTTATAGCATATTTTTTTTCTTTAATAATAATGCAACAATTAAAGATACTATTACTGCAAGTAATATAATAATGACAAATGCATTACTTATATTTCCAATTGCTCCTAATGGTACATTCATACCTAAAAAAGAAGATATCATTGTTGGAATAGATAATACAATAGTAGCTGCTGCTAAAAACTTCATAGCAATATTTAAATTATTAGAAATAATCGTTGCATAAGTATCTGTTACTGACGATAAAATATCTCGGTAGATACTACTCATTTCTATTGCCTGCTTGTTTTCAATAATTGCATCTTCTAACAAGTCTAGGTCTCCTTCATATAATGGTAATATAATTCCTTTTGATAATTTTTCTAACACTACGTCGTTAGCTTTTAATGAAGTCATAAAATAAACTAGAGTTTTTTCAATTTCTAATAGTTCTATTAAATCTTTATTCTCAGTTGATTTCTTTAAAACTTTTTCTTTTGCTTCAATATCGTTATTCACTTCTTTTAAAGCTTTCAAATAAGTAGAAGCACTTTTTAATAATATTTGTATTAAAAACCTAGTCTTTTTTGCAGTTCTAAAATCTTTTACTATGTTTCTTTTAAAGTCATTTAATAATGTTGTTTTCTTTACTGAGACAGTAATAATATAATTGTTATTTGTAATAATAATTCCTAAGGGATAAGTTTTGTACTTATGTTCTCCTTTTTCCTCTAAATGAGGAATATCTATGACGATTAGAGTAGCATTGTCTTCTTGTTCTACTCTTGGTAGCTCTTCTGTATCCAGTAGTTTCATAATTAAATCTTTATCTACTCCCGTTCTATTTACTACTTTATCAATTTCATCTGTTGTTGGTACAATTAAATCTATCCAACAATCAGCAGTCATCTTTTTTACTTTTTTTGTTTTCTTCTCTACTGCGCTAGTTTTATATATTTTTAACATAATACCACTCCCTTCTTTTTGCTTGCTATATTATATCATATTTCTTGTCATTTTAAAACCTTTTCCATAGAAAAAAGAACTATTTGGTAGTATAATTTAGCATTTAGCGTTTGTACAAAAAAAGCAACATCGCTTTTAGATATTGCTTTTAGTTACTTTCACCTAGTTTTACATCTACAGTGTTTTCTTTTCCATCTCTAATATAGGTAATCTTTATTGTATCTCCGGCTTGATGTTGATATAATTCATATCTTAGGTATGCGGAATCTTTTACTTCTTTGCCATCTATTTTGGTAATAACATCTCCTGTTGTTAACCCTGCATCATAAGCTCCAGAGCCTCTTTCTGCTTGAACCACTACTACACCTTCTGTAATATTTCTATCGATATTAATTTGATTTCTATATAATCCTGCGGTATCACTAGCATTTATCATAGAAACTCCTAGTACTGGCCAAGAAATTTCTTCTCCTTTTTCTAAAGATTCAATATGATTCATAGCATATTCAATTGGTATAGCAAATCCCATTCCTTCAATATCATCATCTACTAGTTTCAAAGAACAAATACCAATTACTTCTCCATTAGCATTTAGTAATGGTCCTCCACTATTTCCCGGATTAATGGAAGCATCAAATTGCAATACACGCATTACCCAGTCATTTCCTGTTGTAGTGTTTGTAACACTAACAGATACCATACGGTCTTTTCCAGAAAGTATACCTGACGTTACAGTTCCTTGATATTCTTCTCCCATCGGTGTACCTACAGTAAATATAGTATCACCTAATTTCATATCTTCGCTTGTTCCTATATTAGCAACCATAGATACAGCACTTTTATCAATTCTTAATACTGCTAAATCTAAATATTCGTCTCCGCCTAATACACTAGCATCTACTTCAGTATTATCTGCCATAGTTATTTTAACACTGTCAGCATCTTCTACTACATGATAATTTGTTAGTAAATATCCATACTTATCATCTGTTTTGTAGACAAAGGCAGAACCAGTAGAGGCTAACGTATCCTTCTGGTAAGCGGATACCATTGCTACTGCATCATATATTTTATCCACTGCAGCTGCTAGGGAATTCTTCTCATATACTTGAGTACCATTTCTTGTCACAACGGTATTTCCTGTTGTTCCTAAAATTTGACTTACTAGAGGTGTCCATTTCAAAAGTGCAAACATGATAATTCCGCCCATGACAAAAGAAAATATTACTAAAAATATTGTTTTTAAATTTTCTTTCTTTTTCACTCGTTATCTACGCTCCTTTCAATTCCCGCTAAATCTTTCCAGTTTTCTGGGAATCCCATTCTATGTAATACTTTTTCTATTTTTATAGATGTCAAATTATAATTTAATGTTTGGACAACATTCTCTAATTCAATAGTCATATTTTTAAAATCTTCTGGTATTAGCATTTGACGCATAATAATTAGAAGAGCAAACAAATCCTGTTTACCATATATATATTCTCCATTTTCTTTTGGTATATCTAATAGTTGATGATATATGGTGTCATCGATTTGCTTTTGTGTTTTATTTTCATAAAGAATGTCTTCATGAGCACATAAATTTCTATAATTGGCAAGTATTGGTAAGTATACTAAAAGATCGTCCACTTCTACGTTATAGATTTTACTTATCTCTTCTTGATCTTCTGGTTTTAAGATAGAAAACATTTCACTTACAATACCAAATGACAATACTTTTACTAAAATCCATAAAGGAATATATCCATAGTTAGACACATAATGTAGTGTGGCAGAGTGTTGACTGCCGTTTACGCGAATCTGTCTTTTCATCTTTTTTAACAGATCATTTACTTGACGTTGTCTAGATACATCATGTGTAAAGTTTTTAGCTCTTAAATAATCTCTTTCTCGATATCCATATTTTTTAGATAATTGATAAGATGTTATTGATTTTAAGTTGTTTTCAATTACTAATAAGTATTTAAAAATTACATTACGAAAAGACCTGTCAAATAAGAATAGACTGTATAACTCTTCAAATGTTGTACCTGGAATAAACTTTTTTTCATCTTTTGATTTATAAAAAAGATGACGATATCCATTTAAGAAGAAATAGTTTTCTCTTAAAAGGACTTGCTTTGCATAACTTTCATCTTGAATTATCATTCCCTTATGCTTAAATATTTCAATTTGTTCATTTAGATTTTTAAACTGCTTTTCTATCATAATTCTCACCTATTATTGATTATACCATATTCCGTTTTGAAAAGTATGAAATTTTTGTGAATTTATATGATATAATAATACTAATATTTTTATAAGGAGGGGATTTATGCCTGCTAGTGTTACTCATGCTTATTTTGCAAGTGATGTTTATGACACTTTGCCTGCTAATATTAAAAATTTTCTTTCCGTTTCTAGACTCAGAATGTTTGCACAAAGTACAGATTCTTTTCTTTTTTATCGATTATTCTCTTTAAAACCTAGTCATGGTTTACGCAAATTCCAACATACTTTTCATGTATCTAAAAGTCAGGATTTTTTTATTAATCTTATTCAGTATATAAAAGATGCACATTTGGAAAAAGATATAGATACCTGTTCTTTTTTATGTGGTTTTATTTCTCACTATGTGTTGGATTCCACTATGCATCCTTTTATATTCTATAAAACTGGTAAGTTTCGTAAAAATGATCCCGAAACTTATAAGTATAATAGTCTGCATACCCTGATGGAAGTTTATTTAGATAATCATCTTATACTTGCTCGTGAAAAACATAGTCCTTATACCTTTCCTGTTAGTAATTTTTGTTTTGATTTAACACCGTTTTCAGAAGAATTAAATAGTGCTATTTCTTATGTCTTTAATAAGGTCTTTCAGTTACCACATATGGATGTTAAATACTTCGAATCCCTAAAAAATATGAAGTTTACTTTGGCAACTTTTCGTCAGGATAGATTTGGAATTAAAAAAGCAGGATATAAGCTGATAGATACATTTACGCCAAAGAAATGGATGCGTTTGGAATTTGTTAGCTACCATGTTCCTATGAAAACTTCTTTTGATTTTTTAAATTTTAACCATCGTGTCTGGAGAAATCCTACAACTTATTCTATTACTAGTAAGGAATCCTTTTATGATTTGTATGTTAAAGCTCTTAAATTATCAAAAAAGATGATTGAAGACACTTTTCTTTATTTAAAAGGAGAAAATATTGATTTAAAAGCTGTTTATACCAATTTAAGTTATGTTACCGGTCTAGATTGTAATTTAAAAAAGAAACTAAAGTATTTTGAATTTTAGTTTCTTTTTGTATACTTTTGTATTTTTTTCTCATACTAATTTTAGGTGAAGATTATGTTTTATAGATATGAGATTAAGAATAATGGGATAGAAAATATTTTGTATTTATACTTAACTATGAACTATGAGTTTTCTAAAGAATTAAGTAAAAATGCTGATGATGGAGAGTTAAAGCGTCGTACTACTAATTTTATCAAAAATAATGGAATTCAATTTGATGGTAACAAAGTTTATCTTGTGATAGATGGAATTGTTGTTAAAGCCTTCCAAATCCCTAAAGATGAAGATATTAACAAAAAAACTAATAAGAATACTTTCGATGATTTAAATTATATGGTTACTGTACAATTAGAAGATCAGTCTATTATTGAAATATCTTTGCAAGAGTTTTTACTTGGTGTTTTGGCAACTAATATGATACCTAATTTATCTATCGAAGTACTAAAAGCGATGGCTATTTTATATCGCACTTATGTATTTAAACAGATGAAAGAAGAAAAACTTGTTTCTGCTACTAATAATTTCTTTGTATATAAACCTATCGATTATTATAAGATTGCTTTTGCTCCTGATTATGATACTATTGTTGCAACACTAAAAGATGCGCTTAGTCAAACTAATGCCATGTTTGTTACTTATCAGGGAGAGTATATTTTACCTTTTATCCATGTCTGTAATTTTGGGCATACTTTGGAAGATACCAGATATCCTTATCTTTCTTCTGTTGGTAGTTTATGGGATGCTATTTCTCCTTTTTATGTTGATTCTATCTCTTTTTCTTATGATTTGCTAAGTAGTATTTTTCACTTTACTATTACTAAAGATAGTGAATTTATGATTAGTGAAATTTCACCTTATGGTAAAGTATTGAAATTATCTATTGCTGGTCGGGAGATAGACGGTGGAAACTTTATGCGATTATTACACTTAAAATCTCAATTTTTATCTATCATCTTAAATAAAGATGATATCACTATTATTACTAAAGGTTGGGGAGACTTTTTAGGACTTAGTTTATGGGGGGCAAGTCATTTAGCGGATAACGGTTGTAGTTATGCTAATATTTTATCATATTATTTTCCTAAAGTTAGAATTTGTGAGTATGTAAAAGAGCTTTCCTAATGAAAGCTCTTATTTTTTTGATTGTAACGCAGTTAACGCTTTGTCTGCATCTTTATTCATTTCTATTATGGTTCTTAAGTATTTAGAATATCCTTCTACAGTAGATATAAAATCTTCTAGTTCTTCTATATTTAGATTTTTAGTAATCTTATCTGCCGTTATAGTAGCACTTTCTAATTCTTTAGCAATTTCTTCTACTTGGTCATAAGTCATAGTTCCTATCATTCGCCTAATTCCTCCATTTGTGGATTTTTACTTAATTCTAGTTGCACTTGCTTTGACTTTTCTACTACAACACTTCGATATTCTTCTATCTTCTCAATATTAGCGATATTGGTAGAATTGGGCCAGGCTGCTTTCATTTTGCTAATACATTCGAATATTTTGTTAATTGCATTAGCATAGTCATTATAATTCATACCATTCCTCCTATATTAATATAATTCTTGAACCATTTTTTAAATCTGTTTCCCGAATTGTTTTATTTACGTCATATACTTCTCCGGTTTCCTTACTATAGAAATTACTTTCTTCCTTAATAATATAATCATTATCAGTAAGATCAAGGAGACCTTCTTCAATTAATTTTTTAACAGTTCCTACTTTTTTATTTATTGGTATATATAAATCATAATTTTTTTCTATTAAAGGAATTGATAATTCAATTAATATTTTATTTTTATTCATTATGCCAGCCTCCTTACTCTTCAGTTATCCATTTTGTTAATGCTGCTTTACCTTTTGTAATAACATATCCGAAGTTTGTTTCCACTTCTGCGCGTAGTACTCTACTGCTAGTTGTTACTTTTAAGGTAAATTGATTAGCAATGCCATTTCCTAGCCATATTCCTTCAGACAAAGATACATTGGTTTTAAACCATGGTTCATAACTAATTGTTTTAATATTATCAATCGTATCTACTACAATAATTTTAACATTAGTTTTTGATTTTACCTTGTCTAATAATCCGGTTATTCTTCCTTTGTCTGTTACATTTAGCTTATTTAATATACTATTAATGTTTAAAATCATGAAAATATGTACAGATTTTGTATCTTCATAAATTTCATTTAAAGTATTTTCTAGTTGATCCGCATCACTACACTTTATATCTCCTAAATTATTTTTATTTAGAATATTATTAGCGTCAATTATATTACATTTTATTCCATCTCTTGACTGAAGTAACTTCATCCAACTCTCTAGGAATTGGGTGCTAGAAGAGATATCTTCTCCAGTAATCGTATACATTCCTGTTGCTGCTAAATTGATTGTACTAATCGCTAAAGTTTCTTTATTTACTCCTACAGGAACTTGTTGTAAGTTAACAAAAGAATTCTTTAGTAGCGATGATGTTACAACTTCTGGAAGAGTTGGAACACTTTTTGCTTGATATTCGCAAATCGTTTGGAGTTTCTCACAAATAATTTTTACATATTCTGTTAACTTTTCTTCTTTATAAGCATAGGCTGTTTGAAACTCATAAATTCCTTCTAGGGCAATTAGACCACGTCCATATACTTTTGATGGCTCTTTCTTCCTTACGCCAGCAATAATAGTTCCGTAATCAGAAGCATCATTAAATTGTAATACTACATTTTGTTTGAAGTTTTGTCTTAGACGATAGCGTACTGTATTAGGTCCATTAGTACTTAATATAAAGATTACTCCATATTTTAAACAGTCTCTTGTAATTTGTCCCATTAATTCTTCATATTCATTATAAGTGTCTAAAAATCCTTCTACGTTATTAATCATTACTATAATCGATGGTATTTGTTTTCCGCCATGGTTAATATAAAAGTCATAAGAACCATTATAGTCTACAAACAACTTTTTACGCTCTTCAATAATCTGATTTAGCATTTTAAATAAATTATCTATCTTTTCTTTTTCTGTTGATAAAATGACATCTCCAACATGAGGAGCATTTCTAAACATTGTTAGAGTTTCTGCCCCAAAATCTAGTATATAGAAATTTACTTCTTTAGAATCATGAGAAGTAATTGTCGAATATATAATACTAGATAGCATTAACTCTTTTCCACTTCCAGCACTACCATAGACAATTGTATTCCCTTCTTTAGATATTGGTAAAGTTAATAGCATTTGCCTTTGATTATCAGGATCATCATATTCACCTATAATAGGGTTAATATTATTTGTTACGGCTTGATAATTATACTTTGCTTTTAACTCTTCTGTATAAATCATATTAGGAATTCTTGGTAACCATAGTTGTGGAATACTTACGTTTTCTTCTTTTGCTGTTTGTACGATATAATTGACAATATTCGTAATTTCTTCTCCTTTTGACTCTACAACAATGTCATTTTGTTTCGTATCAAAAGTTTTGATGTAGTTTCCTACGTTATCTAAGAAATTTACAGACTGATCTACTTTTTTCTTTCTTTTTTCAGTTGGGTAATATTGTGCTCCTGCCCAAGCTGCTTGTCCTAGTGCGAATAGTTCATTATAACCCACTTGTAAATAGAATCTTCCTGGATTTTTTAGTGATGCTGCATCTGGACATTTAATCATATCCATACTATCTGATTTGTCTTGTACTTTTAAACAAACTCTAAATTTTGAGTTTGACCAAATCTGATCATTAACTACTCCAGCTGGTTTTTGTGTTGCTAGAATAAGGTGAACGCCTAAAGAACGTCCAATACGAGCTGTTGATATTAATTGATCCATGAATTCTGGACGCTGATCCTTTAATTCAGCAAACTCATCACTGATAATAAATAAATGTGATACTGGTTGTTTTACTAATCCTTTTCTATAAAGTGATTGGTATTTATAAATATCAATGGTACTTTCATTTAAGTTATCTCTTGCAGCATTAAATATTCTCTGTCGTTTTCTTAACTCACTTTGAATAGAAGCAAGAGAACGATTCATTTCAATCGTATCTAAGTTTGTAATAGTACCGGCCAAGTGTGGTAGTTTTATACCAGTTTCTTTATTCTCAAAAGCACCAGTTAATCCTCCACCTTTATAGTCAATTAATACAAATGATACTTCATATGGATGATAGTTTAGAGCCATAGATAAAATATAAGTAATAATAAATTCAGATTTACCACTACCAGTCATTCCGGCTATTAATCCATGCGGACCATAAAACTTTTCGTGTAAGTCTAGTTTAAATAATTCCTGGTGTTTGTCTACTCCCACAGGGGCTGCTAAAGATTTGGTTGGATCGTTTGATTTCCAACGATTTAAGATATTTAATTGTTCAATCATACCTACATTATACATTTCCAAGAAGCTTAAACTTCCTGGTAGACTCTGATTTTCTTTTGATATATCAATTGGAATATTTGCTAATATTTTGCAGCATTCATAGATGTTTAATCCTTGATCAAAATCTGCAATAAACTCTTTTTGTTTGTTAGAAACCAACTCATTTTCAAATACCCCGGATTTTTTATCACCAATACTGATAAATGTTTTACATTCATTTGGAATGTTTACAAGTCGTGGACTAATAACAATTAAACTAAATCCAATATTTAATTCTAGACCACAAACGTCTTTTATTAATTCTATATCACGAACCATTTTATAATCATCTGTAATAATCATATAATATGGTTTATATTTTGTATAATCTAGAGTATTTAATTCTCGCTTCCCATTATTATCTCTATATTTTCTAGCTTGAATTTCTTGTTCTAATACTAAAGATATTTCTTTTGCTTCATCTAAGTTCGTAGCAAAATAGCGAGTTTGTTTGTCATTACTCCAACAATGTGGTAAAACTTTTAAATAATCCCATGTTGATTCATTTTTCTCATTTGTTAAAAGAACAATTTTTAAATCTTCATAACTATGATAGGCAATCATCTGTAAAATTAGTCCTTCAATAAATGATTGTTTAATAGTAGCCATACCAATAATTGCTGTTACTCTGTTTCTTACAAAAGATAATGAAATAGGTACATTTTCTAAAGTATGTGATTCAGCTCCTAGTTTATAGACTTCTTTTAATAAATTATCATCCTGTAGGGAGAAATGTTCTTCTGGGAAACTTAGATTTCCTTGTAACTCTGCATTTCCCATTCCTAAGCGTAAATCTAGGAAATCACTTTGCTCTATTTCTCTTTCCCATAAGTTTCTTTTCTTGCTGTAGATTACGTCTTTTGTAACATTTAAAGGAACATAATTATCAATTAATATCTGACGTTGTACCTTCATTTCAGTATCAATTAGTTTTCTCTTTTCTTGAATATATTCAGTATATCGATCTTGTCGCAATTTTTCTTTTTTCTTCTTTTGTTTTCTTTGATATCTTTTTTGCATAATTGGCCACAGTAACATTGTCATTAGCATAGCAAACGACATAATTAGTGTTGGCATAGCCGTTGATAAATCTCTTGTACCATCAATTACTCCTACCAAAGCAGAATATCCCATCGCAACGGACATCATTGCCATGGTCATCATAGGCCCTAATGTATAAATTAGTGGGGTTTTATCATCTTCCGCTTTTGCAGGAGGAGGATCTATCTTTATATTTACTGGTTCAATCATTGTTTTAAATCTTGGTGCTCTAAAGAAATAGTCATCTTCCTTAAAAAATTCGATTCCCTCTTCATCTGGATTATCGACTTCTACTTGATTTTGAACAATTGGGTATTGTATTTCAAAAGCATTCATATCAAATTTTAAAAAGTTTCCTATATTATTTACTAAAATAGAATCTTTCATTACTATTATTTTTAATCCCATGATAAAAATTATATCACCATATTCTAATGGCTTTGTTCCAATGGCAATATTGTTAGCATATGTTCCATATTTACTGTTTAAATCTTGCACTACCCATTTTCCTTGATTGTAAATTAATCTAGCGTGTTGTTTGGATACTAATGGATAATTATAATTAATATGTGCTCTAGAATCATTACCAATAATTAGTTCTCCTTCTTTTTTTAAATGTAGCCATTTAACGTTTTCATCCATAGTTGGAGAACAGTATAAAATTACATATTCATTATCCGTGTTTATTTTTAAGAAAAACAAACTATAATCCTTTAATATGGCTGATTCCACTTCTTTATCTCCAGACATGATTTTGGTTTCAAAATCACTCTTTATTTTCCACTGACCATTGTATTCTTCCACATTAATTAAATTTCTTACGTTTCCAAGATAGTCGTTATCTGTAATCCAATAATTTCCTGATATTTTTGTTGGCAAAGTAAAATTATAGATTTTGGTCTTTTTTATTAATCTAACAATCACTTTATCACCAACCTTATCCTATCTTTTTATTCTAGTTTAATTATATCTTTTTTTTGATTGTTTTACAATATTTATTTTTTATATACTTTTAATGTTATTATATTACATATTTTACCTTGTTTCCTTTTTTCATAAAGTCTATTATTCCTTTTGTTATGGTTTTGGCTAAACGTTTTTGATATTCTTCTTTTTGAAGAAGTTTTCTTTCTGTAGGATTAGATAAATATCCACATTCTACTAATACCCCTGGTGTTGTAGTATTGCGATACATATATAAATCTGTTGTTTTAATGTTTCTATTACTATCTAATTCCTTTTTAAATCTATTCATAATGGATTGGGCTAAAACTTTATTTTCTTTATTTATTGAATTATATAATACTTCTGCTCCTCTTAAAGTATTATCGTCATACCAATTAATGTGAATTGATATATATAAATCACATTTTTTTTCTTTTATTAGCAATAATCTTCTATACAAATCTCCTCTTTTTTTTGCTGAATCATATATTGAGGATAAATCCACATCTCTTTTTCTTGTCATATAAACAATTGCACCATATTTTGTTAGTTCTTTTTCTAATTCTTTTGCTATTTCTAGATTTATATCTTTTTCTAAAATGTCACCATAATATGTACCACTATCTCTCCCACCATGTCCCGCATCTACCATAATAATGGTATCTTGTAACGGTAAAGACTGAGCTGAGATTATCTGTATAGAAAATACGAATAAACATAAGACAACTAACACTATACTCTTACATTTTTTCTTTAACATAAAACCACCTATTAATTATATGCATTTTAGGCATTCACCTATACTCTATTCTTTTCAAAGAATACATTATATTGGTGAGATATGATGATAAATAATTTTTTAGAGTTATCACCCGTGATTCAGGCTCTTTTAGCAACTCTTTTTACTTGGCTTGTTACAGCACTCGGAGCAGCAATTGTTTTCTTTTTTAGGGAAGTTAAAAAAAGCATTATGGATGCTTTATTAGGGTTCTCAGCAGGGGTTATGATTGCTGCTTCTTTTTGGTCTTTATTAAGTCCAGCGATTGAAATGGCTAATAGTATGCAAATGATTTCGTGGTTAGTTGTCTTTTTAGGTTTCTTTAGTGGTGGCCTTTTACTATTTTTAGGTGATAAACTTTATGATTTTATGCAACAAAAGATGAGAAAAAAAGAATCCGCTACATCTCATAGACTTAAACGTTGTCTTATGCTTGTTTTCTCTATTACATTACATAATATTCCTGAGGGCTTAGTAGTTGGTGTTGCATTTGGATCTTTGGCTTATAGTCTAGAAGGTTCTACGTTAGCTTCTGCTCTAACTCTCGCTTTAGGAATTGGACTTCAAAACTTTCCAGAAGGTAGTGCTGTTAGTCTTCCTCTTAGAAGAGAGGGATACTCCAGAAAAAAAGCTTTCTTTTTTGGTCAATTAAGTGGAATCGTCGAACCAATATCTGCTGTTATTGGAGCTATTTTAGTATTAAAGATACAAGTACTTTTACCATTTTTACTTGCTTTTGCTGCTGGAGCAATGATATATGTAGTTGTAGAAGAATTAATACCGGAAAGTCAGTCTAATAAAAAAAAGGATTTAATGGCTCTTTTTACCTTAATCGGATTCTCCGTAATGATGATTCTAGATGTTGCTTTAGGTTAAAAAACTATTTCTGTTTTAGAAATAGTTTTTTATTTTAAATATAAATTTTCTCCCTTTTTTAGGTAAATTCCATATAAATCATCTTTTGTACATGTATAAATCAATTTAGGAATAGGGTCCTGTTTTTCTATATCATTACTCTGCTCATTTTCTTCTGAAGTTTCTGGTAATGGTTCTAATTGTTCTATATCAGAAATTTCTTCTGGTTTTGTAGTTATTCCTACATTTGTTATTTTTTGAAAATTATATCCATTGTCATTTATTACGTTTGTATTATCATCTATCCATAGGCATTCCTCTGGCTTTTTACCATTTATTATTACATAGTATCCTTTAGCATTCGCAAACCATCCAGGGCTCTGATACTTTCCCTTTGCGCATTCTATATGGCAATGATTTCCAGTCGCATTTCCAGATATTCCTTCTTTATAGAATGCTTCTTTTTGTTTTATTTTCTTTCCTACATATAACTTACTAATATCATTAGTATGAGCAAATAAAATTGTCATATAGTCTATTGTACCATCTGGATATTCTACGGGATTATCACTTTCTAGCCATACTTCATTAGCATCTTGTGTATATATCTTTTTTATCGTACCAGAAAATGGTGCATACACTTCTTCAATGCTCGTATTTTCTCCGGCATCATCAATCGCATAACTGTCTACATGTGTTCCTTCACCATATCCTTGTGTAATACGCATATTTTTTAATGGGTAAATTGGTCTTTCCATTATTTTTCCTCCCTATTGATAATTTTATCTTTTGAAATTGTTATTGTATTTTTAGTAAGTAGGTCAGAATGAGAGGCAAGTTTTCCTTCTAATGACTTATATATAGTGTCAGCACCTATAAATGAGAAAAAGCCAATCCACAGACTAGTAGGAAGTGTGATATCTGTAAATGTGTAACAAAAGATGATTCCTATTAGCATGTTTATTATAAATGAATATAGACATAAAAATTTACTCGTTTTAAAACAGCTTTTTGTTTTTTGAACAACTGCACAGGTAATAGCACTAAGAGTTATAGAAATTACTAGTAATTGTTGTAGAAATTCTAGATTTAGCATATTAATCACCTGCAGTATTATATGCTTTTTTTCTTTTATTGCCACAAAAAAAGCATCTTCCGATGCTTTTGAAACAGTATAAATTAACGTTTTGAGAATTGTGGAGCACGACGTGCTTTTTTCAATCCTGGTTTCTTACGTTCTTTCTTACGAGAATCTCTTGTAATAAATCCAGCAGCTTTTAATACTTTTCTGAAACTATTTTCAGAATCAGCTGGTGTTGTTGAATCATATTCTAATAATGCTTTTGTAATTCCGTGACGGATAGCACCAGTTTGTCCAGTGTATCCTCCACCTTTTACTGTAGCAGTAACGTCAAACATTTCTTTTGTATTTGTTAATTCTAGTGGTTGGCATAAATCCATTACACAAATTTCAGATGGGAAATATTCATTTACATCTCTACCATTTACAGTGATTTTTCCAGTTCCTGGAGTTAAAGTAACTTTAGCAATACTAGTCTTTCTATGACCAGTTCCATAATATCTATTTTTCTTTTCTTTTGCCATAACTTAAACCCTCCTATTTCACTTCAAGCACTTCTGGCTTTTGTGCCTCATGCTTGTGCTCGCTTCCTGTATATACGAATAATTTCTTATACATTTGTCTACCTAATCTGTTATGTGGTAGCATTCCTTTAACGGCTCTTTCTACCATTTCAACTGGATATTTTTCAATCATTTCTTTGGCAGTTCTTTCTCTTAATCCACCTAAGTATTGTGAATGGTTATAATACATCTTGTTGTTTAATTTGTTTCCTGTTAACATTACTTTTTCGGCATTAACAATGATGATGTTATCTCCGCAGTCAATGTGTGGAGTATATGTTGGTTTGTGTTTTCCACGTAAATATGTTGCAGCTAAAGCAGCTACACGACCTAAAGGTTTTCCTTCAGCATCAATAACGTACCATTTACGTTCTACTGTTTCTTTCTTTTGCATATAGCTTTTCATAAATTTCTCTCCTTTACCTTCAATTAGGTTTTCCCAGGACCTAATTAATGTGGGGATATTTCGAATGTACCGATTATGATTATACTAAAAAAAGTATTAAAAATCAATACTTTTTTTCACTATTATAGATGTTTTGTAGGAACTTTTTCAGCAATTGCTGAATTTTGCAATTCTTCAGCTTTTTGATCAATGCTAGCAAGTAGTTGTATTTGTTCTTCATCTGATAGTGACTCAAACCATTCTTCTACGTTTCTTGCTTGGTTTACTGCCATTTCTTGCTCTACTGTTATTCCCATTTCTGCAGCTTGTGCTTGATATTCTGCAGCAAAAGCAGATTGAAGGTTAATAGTACTTGATATTGTTGTAGTAGCAGCTGTTGTTCCTAATAACTTTGCTACCTTTTTTGGATTCAAAAACATATTACCATCTTCATCTTTATCAACGGCATAAACTGTTCCTGCTGTTGATGTAGTTCCAAGTGATGATGTTAATTCAATTTGACTTCCACTTAATGTCCATGTTGTTGGCTCTAAGTTTGTTACTGATATTGTTGATGATTCGAAAATACCCATTTTTCATTCCCCCTATTTTCTCATTGCTACTTTAGCAACTGTATTTTCAATTGAATTTTCTGGCGGTGTTATCATTTTATCTAACACTGCCTCTGGTATTGTAATTTCTTCTTTTGGTTTATCCATAATGGCATCTTGACTTTTTTTAGCACTCATAAGCCTATCTTTTAATTGTTGTAAGCCCTCTATTGTATTAATACTATCTAATAACCCTTGCTCACTATAGAGGTCTTTTCCTTCTGATAAGCCTTTTTGAATTCCACTTATTAAATCTTGATTTTCTTCATATGTCTTTTTTATTCCTACTAAGCTTTTCTTTACGATTGCTTTTTTTCTCATTTGTAGTGAACATAAATAATAATCTTGTGCATTCATACATTGGAAGTTTTTAAATCCTGCTAATACCTGATATCCTCCTAGTATGAAAGGTAATATAGGCACTCCGGCTATTCCTAAGCCTACACTTACTCCCAAAAGTGCCCCATTCATTTTCAAAGAGTTTTTATGAATGTTTTTATTTCTACTAATATACTTATAAAAATTTTCTACTCTTTTATCTACACCTTGATAATAATTAATAGATCTTTCTTCCTTTAACTGTTTTCTAACTAGTACTTTTCCACGTCTCATATTATCTATAATTTCTTGTTTTTCTGCTTCTGTTTTTGCTTTTTTCATCTTTTTAGCTGCTGTATACTCAGCTAGTCTATCCGACCATTTTAGCATCCTATCTTCTTTTATAATCCGTTTAATGAACTTAAATTTTGCTTTATCAAATTTTTTTACAAATTTTTGGAATTTTTTAGCTCCTAGCTTTTCATGTAATTTTGCTTTATCTTTATAAATTTGTCTTTCTTGCTTACTCTTACTTTCTTCTATCTCGTGATTGATTTCTTCTTGCTTCTTACTTAAATCTACAAGTTTATTTTGATATTCTATTAACTTTGGATTTGCAGTTTTGATGTTATCAGATGAGGTATTTTCCATATTCTGAAGTTCACTTATTAACTTTTCTGTTTCTGTTATTTGTTCACTATATTTTCTAGATAATTCTTTACCTCTAACTTTTTTTCCATCTACTAATATTTCATCAGATAACTTTATTTTTTCAGGATGAAAAAGCAATAAATAATTATAACGTATTTTGTCTAATCTTTGTTGGATGGAGTCTTTTACGGATTCCATTCCAATCCCCCCTTTTATTCAATAGACGCGCTTATTATATCATAAAATGCTCCAATTGTCAATCTGAACAGACTTTTGATAGTGTAAAATTATTTGGGGCAAACAAAAAACATACCTAATTGATATGCTTACTTTTTATATTTTATATTTGTTAAATATAATCCTTCTGCAGGTGCTGTTTTTCCTCCTGTTGATCTGTCCTTTTTATTTAAAAACTTTTCCACATATTCTGGGGATTCTTTTTCTTCTCCTACTCTAATTAATATACCTACCATGTTTCTTATTTGATAACGAAGAAAGCCATTACCTGTAAATGTAAATTTGATAATATCATTATTTATTTTTTCCACTGTTGCTGTGGAAATTGTTCTAATACAGTTTTCTTTTTCTTTATTTTCGGTTACAAATGATCTAAAATCATGCTCTCCTAATAAGTATTTTATACCATCTTTCATTTTTTCTACATTTAGATGATAATTATATTGAAATACGTAATTTCTTTCTAATGGATTATATTCTCCTATATTTATATAATATTCATATGTTTTTTCGACTACATTATATCGTGCATGAAAGTTATCTGGAACTATTTCTGTCTTAATTACGTGAATATCTTCTGGAAGATTGCTATTCATAGCTCTTTTTAGTTTATACTCTGTAATCTTTACTTCTAAGTCGGCATGACCACATTGCATTTTAGCATGGACACCTTTATCTGTTCTACCAGAGGAAGTAAATGTAGTTCTTTTTCCATTGTTAATTTTAGTTAAGGCATTTTCAATTTGTTCCTGAATAGTATACATTCCAGGCTGACTTTGATAGCCCTTATAATTTGTTCCATCATAAGATAATGTGATTAAAAATCTCATAAGCCACCCCATTTATTTTTTTACTCTTTCAACTGTTTGAGAAGATATTTTTGGCTTTTGTAAAGACTTTGCCCAGTCTCTGATTTGGGCTGCTTGTTCTGGTGTTTTTATACTTGCTACAATTTCCTCGATTGTTGGTATTCTTTCATTTTCCTGTGTTAGTGTACCAATTAACTCTTTTCCTTCAGTATACTCGGAATTTCTTTTCTTTACTTTTCTTTCTTCTAACTTCCTTAACATAGGTTCAGAGTAATTGTATCTTGCTATGTTATAATCTTGGATATTTACACATTGCCAGTTTATGGCTGCACTACATAGTTCTATTATTAATATTGGAATTAATCCAGATAAACCTAGAACTATGCCAATGCCTAACAAAGGAATTACAACCGCATCTTTTTGCAACCCTTTTTTGTGAATATCTTTATTCCAGTTCAAGTATTTTATGAATTCTGTTGGGTTGTTTTCATTCATATGATAATTTCTATTTTGCTCCCTAACAAATTCCTTTTTCATTAATAATTTTTCTTCATTAAATTTTCTAATAATTCTCTTTCTTTCTTCTGCTGTAGTTGCCTTTTTTAATTGTCTGTTTCTATGAAAATCATTCCATTTACTATAATACTTTAAAAAATTAGGACATATGTTTTTTAATACTTTATACTTAGCTTTTTCAACAGCAAAAACTACTTTTTGAAATTTTTCTGCGCCTAATTTTTTGTGAAGATTCATTTTTCTTTTCCACAGTTCCCGTTCATATTCCCTTTTTTCATTATTGTTCATTTCTTTATTTTTTTTTATTTTCTGCGGACATAATATAAGCATCATATCTTCTGTTATTTTCCTACATTTTTCTTTCATCCGTTACCCCTTTATAATAAAAAAAATAAATTTCCATTTATTTTAGTACTTTTTGGCTTGCATCTTTTGCTATTAGTTCATCATACTTTTCTGATGCTAATGTGGTTAATTGTGCTAGTTCTTCTTCTGATAATGAGTCCACATAATTTTGTGCAATTTCAATGTTAACGACTTTATGTTCTGTTAATCCACCAGTTGCTATACTACTAGATATTCCAATATATGTTGTTAATACACTATCTCTGCTATATGGTTCTTCTAATAGATCATTGGTTGTAGACCAAGAAGTTGAAGCAGTACTTAATGAACTTGATGTTGTTATCGTATCGAATAATCCCATATTTTTTCCCCCTTCGTTTTGCTTGCTATATTTTATCATACAATGATTTAGTTGTCAATTATCATTTAATACTTTGTTTTAATACTTTTTGATTAGTCTCGAATGCTGTTAATTCTTCATACTTTTCTGACGCTAATGTGGTTAATTGTGCCAGTTCCTCATCTGATAAAGATTCGATGTATTGATGAGAAATTTCAATATTAATTTTTTTGTTTAAATCATCTTTAAACGTTCCTGCTGCTATTGTAGTAGAGAATCCAAAATATGTAGTTAATAATGTATCGTTACAAACTGGATCATCCATAATTTTATTGGTTGTAGTACAAGAACTTGATAAACTACTTATCATACTAGAAGTTGATAAGGTTTCTATAATAGCCATGGTTATCTTCCTCTCTTTTTGTTCTGTATTCTATCATATACATTTTATCTGTCAATCTATACATGTTTATAGACATCTTTTATGATATCTCTAATATCTTTATGATATTCTAGTTTTACTTTTTTCTTTTTTATTGCCTTATACGTAAATAATACTCTTTCGGGGACTTGAAATCCATTTCTTTTTAAATAATCCACTCGCTCATATCCTTCTGCTGTTGCTGTTTCTAGAAATATTCTTTTGTTTTTTACAAATAACATCTTATCTGTATATTGATATAGAACGTCTTCATCTAATGTTCCGATAATAATTAATTTGTGGAATTGCTCTTTTAACTTTCTTAGAACCATAATCATTCTTTTTCTACTTTTATTATCTAAAAATCTAAATGGATCGTCTAAAATAATAATATCTGGATTAGATAACAGTCCTATTGCAAGTTCTACTTTTTTCTTTTCAGATCTAGAAAGTGTGGTAATATTTCTGTCTAGTAACGACTCATCTAGGCCAACTATTTTTAGAGAGTCTTTTTCTTTTTTTTCTATATTTTTTATTTGTAAATGATAATAATTAATAATATAATCCATGTGTTCCTTAATAGTATTCAAATAGTTTATTTTGTGAAATTCTTTTTCAATTATACTAATCGTTTTATAATAATCCAAGTGATTTTCTGGGGTTACTACAGTTTCATTCATTGTTATATTTCCTTCAGGTAGAGTCTCTAATCTTAATATTTCTAATAATTCTTCATATTCTGGACCTGTTATCCCTATTATACTATCGCTAGATAATTCGGTAGAAAATTCCCAGTCATTTCTTCTTATATTTTCTAATTTCATTTCCATATGTTATCCACCAGCCTGTCTATATCTAACTCTGTTTTTTCTACTAAATTGTAATCTCTTAATTTTACAGATAGATCAACCATAAATGGTAATTCTAATCCAATTTTGTTTAATACATTATCTTTTTCTATAATAGATAATGGTTCTCCTTCTAATAGTAGTTTTTTTTCATCAATAATTAATAGATAATCACTTTCTAATGCAATATTTAAGTCACTGGTTGTCATGACAATGGAAATTCCTGTTTCCAATTGTAGAGTTCTTAATAAATTAATCATTTCTTTTTTTTCTTTTATATCTAATTCTCCACAGATATCATCGAGAAAAAGTATTTGAGGCGACCCGAGTAATTTTTCTGCTAATAGAATTTTTATTTTTATAAACTCTGGGACTTCATTTGGATTTTTCTTTTGGTATTTTGTTAATTTGTATTTTTTTATAATTTCTTTGTACGTTTCTTTTTTTTCTTCTTCTGCTTTTTTAAATAGATGTATTGTATAATTTAGTTCTTCTTCTACTGTTTTAAATAAAAAGGTTGGATTATCTTGTGGAATAATCGTTCCCGTAATTTCTTTCCACAGATTCTGTGGATATTCTTCTATGTACATCCCTAATAGTTTTATTTCTTGTGTTGTGGGTATTTGTCCACTTAATATTCTTATTAATGTTGTTTTGCCGCAGTTATTGGCACCTGATATAGTTATAAACTTCTCTGGTTCTACTTGGAAGGAGATATTTTCAAATAAATCTTTATAAGATAAATTGGTAACTTCTAGTAATTCTTTCATATCGACCCTCCCGTTTCATGTTTTATTATATAATAATCCGTTTAAAAAAGCCATTATATTATTTGGCTTTTTTCTTTTGTATTCTATATGCACAACGTAATAAAAACTTGTCTGATAGAAATCTTCCAAAAAACTTTGCACATTTCATTTTAAATCCTGGAATAATTAACATTTTCTTTTTATCTATCATTTGATCAATTGCATATTTTGCAACGTAAGTACTTTTTAATGGTTTTACTCCAAATTTTACTCCTGCTACATTATTAAAATTAGTATCTACTGGACCTGGGCATAAAACAGATATTTGTACGTTTGACTTTTTCTTCTTTTGTTCATACCATAAAGCTTCTGATAGCTGATAGACATAAGATTTTGTGGCATAATATGTACTCATTAATGGTCCGGGTTGAAAAGCTGCGGATGATGCTACATTAAGAATGTAACCTGACTTTCTTTTTTCCATATCTTTTAAGAATGCTTTCGTTAAAATATGTACTGCCTTGATATTGGTATCAATCATTTCTAATTCTTGTTGAAGATCTGTTGTTGTGAACTCGCCAAACATACCAAATCCTGCATTATTAATTAATATATCTATGTTTTCTTTTTTAGTTAATACATATAGTTCTTTCACCTTTTGTTCATTAGATAAATCCGCTACAATGATTGTTACTTTTGTTGGTAATGCTTCTTGAATTTTTTCTAACTTTTCTCTATTTCTAGCTACCAAAATAAGCTCATATTTTTTCGTTGCTAGATACCTAGCTATATCTAAGCCAATACCTGATGATGCTCCTGTAATTAATGCCTTCATACCGACACCTCTTTTTTTCAATTCATATATTTTTATTATATAATAAAATACATTAAAAAAAAAGAATGTTGACATTCCTTTTACTTTTTTGAAGAAGAATTTGTTGTTGCTGGACTTTTTTCTCCAGCATTACTAGAAAGCATTTCTTCCATACTCATCATATCTTCATATTCCTGAACGGTTTTGCTAATCTCTCTTGCAAAAAAATCATTATATATTTGATTTATAGCATCTTGAGTTTCTCTATTTCTTTTGTCTAAATTTTCCATGGCTTTTCTCGTGTCATCTTGATCTTTTTGAACTTTATTTTGAAATTCTTGATTGCTTTGATTATATAAATTATTTGCTTCTTGTATTGATAGATGTGCAAACTCGGTAATACTGTATCTACTTATGAAGTCTCTTCTTGCATCATCAGAAACTAATTTTTTATTTGATAAAATTAGATTCCAATTATTTACAGTATAAGTGATATTTTCCTCGAGTGTACCTGCTTCTAACTTTGGGTTTTGTTCTAAATACTCCCTTAACTTTTGATATTCTTTTCTATATTTTCCTCGAAGTTCAGGACTGTCTAGGTATTCTTCTCTAGTTACATCTTCTTTAGCTTCTATATATGGTTCTAATTGTTGATATATTTTTTTATCCTCTGTTCTATTTCTATCCCTTGCTATTTGTAAAAGTCTACTTCTTTGCTCTGGTGTTCCTTTTGCAAAAACTGAATAAGATATTTTATCTTTTAATTCTTGCATTATTTCTGGCTCAGCTGTGTTTTCTTTTATATCTTTTTGCATTTGTAACCATTGCTCATTTATATTCTGTAATAGTCTTGTAAATGCATCCACATTTACTCCTTGTCCTGATTCATATAGTTCTGGTAAAAACTGTTGATAACTTTCTTTTCCCTTTAAATAGTTTGACATAATCTTTAGATATGCTTCTCTCATGCTTTGTTCTTGTTTCAAATTTGCTAGATAGTCTTTTTTAGAAATGTTATTAGCATCCAATATTGGTTTAAAGGCTTCATATACATATAATTTAGCGGATAATCTTTCTTTACCATAGAGATTCATCTTTCCTGTCTTTGATTGCTTTATTAAAGATATAGCACCATTTTCTTTATCTAACATTGCCTTTATATTGTCAAACATATTATCACCTGAGTTTATTTTATCACAAAAAGAAAAAGACACAAGGTCTCGTGTCTATTTATCTTCTGCTTCTTTCTTTTTAGCAGTTTTCTTTTCTTCTGGTTTAGCTTCATCTACTAATTTTAAAATTACCATTAGAGAGTTGTCTCCACGACGTTCAGATAATTTTAAAATTTGAGTATATCCACCATTACGATTTTCATAACGTTTTGCTAAATCATGGAAAATTTTATCCACAACTTTTTTATCATTATGTAAGAATGCTAATGCTTTACGACGAGAAACTAAATCACCTTTTTTACCATAAGTAATCATTTTTTCAACGAACTTACGAACTTCTTTTGCTCTAGTTTCAGTTGTAGTAATACTTTCGTTTACTACTACTTGTTTTGTCATAGTAGCTAGCATACTTCTTCTATGTTTATTATCTACACCTAATTTTCTCATAGTTATTTCCTCCTTATATTTTAGTCGTCATCACGTAATACTAGACCCATATCTCTAATTTTATCTAATACTTCTTTTAGTGATTTCTTTCCTAGATTACGGATTTTCATCATGTCTGATTCACTCTTATTAACAAGATCTTGTAAAGTATGAATACCAGCTCTCTTTAAGCAGTTATATGCTCTTACAGAGAAGTCTAGGTCTTCAATTGATGTTTCTAAAGCTTTTACTTTTGGATCTTCTGTTTTTTCAATCATCATTCCACTTACATCTGCGATTGATGATAAATCTGTTAAAATTGTGAAATGTTCAATTAAAATTCTTGAAGCTAAAGCGATTGCTTCTTCTGGTTTCATAGAACCATTTGTCCATACGTCTAAAATTAATTTATCATAACTTTCATCTTGTCCAACACGAGCGTTTGCAACTTCATATGATACTCTTTCAATAGGAGAATATAATGAGTCAATAGCTATAACTCCTGCTTTTTTAATATCATGTATTTTCTTGTTGTCTTCACTTCTTACATATCCACGACCATTTGATACAGTCATTTCCATGTTTAGAGAAGCTCCTTTTGATAATGTAGCGATGACTTTATCTTTATTAATAACTTCGATATCAGCATCGTGTTCAATATCTCCAGCAGTGATTTCTCCTTCTTTTGTTGTATTGATACGAACAATCTTTTCTTCGTTTGAATGGTTTTTAAATACTACCCCTTTCAAATTTAAGATGATTGTTGTTACATCTTCATAAACACCTTCAATTGTTTGGAATTCATGAAGAACACCATCGATTTTAATACTACTAATAGCACTACCTGGAAGAGATGATAACATTACTCTTCTTAAAGCGTTACCAATTGTAGTTCCAAATCCTCTTTCTAATGGTTCTAATTCGAATCTACCATAGAAATTGCTTTCTACAGAATCTGTTATTTTATAAATTGGTTTTTCAAATTGTAACATGAAACTAACCTCCCTTATTCATTAATTATACACGTGGACGTTTTGGTGGACGACATCCGTTGTGTGGTATTGGTGTAACGTCAACAATTGTAGTTACTTCTAACCCTGCAGTTTGAAGTGAACGAATTGCTGTTTCTCTACCTGGTCCTAAACCTTTTACACGTACTTCTACTTTACGCATACCCATGTCATATGCAGCTTTTCCAGCAGCTTCTGCAGCCATACCAGCAGCAAATGGAGTTGATTTTTTACTACCTTTGAATCCGATAGCTCCAGATGATGCCCAGCTAATTACGTTACCATCCTTATCTGTGATTGTAGTAATTGTATTATTGAATGTTGAATGAATATGTGCAATACCTTCAGGAACATTCTTTTTAACTTTTCTTTTTCTAGTTTTGTAAGCCATCTAAGTTTACCTCCTTTAAAATTTCTTTCATTAAGTTAACTAAGCTTTTTTCTTGTTAGCTACTACTTTTCCTTTACCTTTACGAGTACGTGCATTACGATTTGTTCTTTGTCCTCTTACAGGTAATCCTTTTTTATGGCGACTTCCTTCATATGAATTAATTTCCATCTTAGTTTTGATGTTCATACTTACTTCACGACGAAGATCACCTTCTGTTAAATGTTTGTTAATTTCATCACGAATTTTAACTAAATCTTCTTGAGATAAATCTTTTGTTTTTGTTGTTGGATCAATATTTACTGCCTTTAAAATTTGTTTAGCTAAACTTTGTCCAATACCATAAATATAAGTTAATGAAATACAAATGTGCTTGTCGTTTGGAATATCTACACCTTTAATACGTGCCATTAATTACACCTCCTAAAAATTATCCTTGTTTTTGTTTGTGTTTTGGATTTTCACAAATAATTCTTACTGTACCTTTACGTTTTACGACTTTACATTTTTCGCAAATTGGTTTAACTGATGCTTTTACTTTCATACTATCCCTCCTATTATTTACGATAGGTTATACGCCCACGTGTTAAATCATAAGGCGAAAGTTCTATCATTACGGTATCTCCTGCTAAGATACGAATATAGTTCATTCGTATTTTACCAGAAACGTGAGCTTCCACAATGTGTCCATTTTCTAGTTGAACTTTAAATTTCCCACCTGGGATAATTTCAAGAACTTTACCTTCAATTTCAATTGTATCTTCTTTGGCCATCTTTATCACTCTCCTGTCAAGATTTGATATCCATCTTTTGTCACTACTACTGTATGTTCAAAGTGTGCTGATAAGCTACCATCTTGTGTATCAATCGTCCAATTATTATCATGAATAAATATATCGGGTCTACCTAATGTTAGCATTGGTTCCACAGCAATTACCATACCTTCTTTTAGTCTTGGACCAGTATTTGGAATACCATAATTTGGCACTTCTGGATCTTCGTGAACAGAAGTTCCTACTCCGTGACCACATAGTTCTTTTACGACTCCTAGGTTATGCTTATGGGCGTACTGTTCAATCGCATAGCCAATATCACCTATTCTATTTCCTGGCTTTACTTGTGCTAAGCCTACGAATAGTGATTTTTCAGTGTCTTCTAGTAACTTTCTTGTTTTATCATCTACTTCTCCTACTGTGTAAGTCCAAGCAGAGTCTCCATGGTAACCTTTGTAACATGCTCCAATGTCAATAGAAATAATGTCTCCATTTTTTAATTTTCTATCGCTTGGGAATCCATGAACCACTTCTGAATTGATACTTGTACATAGTGTAGATGGGAACCCTTCGTATCCCTTAAAAGAAGGAGTAGCATCCTTACTTCTTATAAAGTCTTCTGCTAGCTTATCTAACTCTTTTGTAGTTATTCCTTCTTTTATATATGGTTTTAGATACTGATGGGTTTGATATACTATATTACCAGCAATTTTTAATAATTCAATTTCTCTTTTACTTTTAATTGTTATCACTATTTTTCATCTCCATCTTTTTTTGATGAAGTAGAAACGCTGATAATTTTGTCTATCTGTTGAAAGACATTTTCAATTGTATCGTTTCCGTTTACTTCAGTTAAAACTCCTTGTTGTCTATAATGTTCTATAATTGGTTCTGTTTTTTCTTGATACATTTTATATCTAGTTTGGAAAGCTTCTAAGTTGTCATCATTTCTTTGATATAGTTTTCCTCCGCAGATATCACATACAGATTCGATTTGTGGAGCACTTGCTTTTTCATTGATATTATAAACTGCATGACAGTCCTCACAAACTCGTCTACCTGTAATTCTTCTTTCTAATGTCTTTTCATCGATTACAATTGAAATTACATTTCCTACTTCATATCCTAATCTCTTTAGGATCTTATCATATTCAACGGCTTGATCTAGACTCCTTGGAAATCCATCTATGATGTAACCATTTTTACAATCTTTTTCCTGTAGTCTTTTTTCAATTAGTTGATATGTAATTTCATCTTTTACTAATTTTCCACTTGCTAGTGTCTCTCTTACATAATTTCCTACTTCACTATCTTCCTTAGCGATTTCTCTTAGGATATCACCAGTTGATATATGTGGAATATGATATTTAGCAACAACTAGCTCTGCTTGTGTTCCTTTACCGGCAGCAGGTGGAGCTATAAACATAATATTTTTCATTTTTACCTTCTACTATATCCTCTCTTATAACTTCTGGTCAAAATACTTCCTTCCAATTGTTTATAAGTTTCTAGTGCTACACCTACAACGATTAATAATCCTGTACCACCAATAGATACGCTTGTAGGCAAGCTTGTTAATTTAGAAAATAGAATTGGTAATCCGGCAATTACTACTAGGAATGTTGCTCCTAAAATAGTAAGCCTTGATAAGATTTTACTTACATGTTTTTTTGTATCTTCTCCAGGTCTAATTCCAGGAATATACCCTCCATTTTCCTGTAGATTCTTAGCAAATTCTTCTGGCTTTACTTGAATAAAAGTATAGAAGTATGCGAAGAAAAATATGAATACTACATAGATTAAAAATCCTACTGGAGTTGTATATGTTAAATACTTTTGTACAACTAAAGTAAATGTTTCATTTTTAATTACTTGTGCCAAGATTCCAGGGATTGCTAGTAAACTTGATGCAAAGATTACTGGAATTACTCCGGCAGTATTTATTTTAATTGGCATAAAACTTTGAGCTGATTTTCCGTATGCGCTTGTTGATTTATTGGCATACTGGATTGGTATTCTTCTTTCTGATTCTTGAACAAAAATCATTCCGATGACGATTGCAAAGTACACAATTACGAATAATATAAATTTAATAACTCCTAATGTAATTACTTGTGCAGTTCCATCGAATGCAACTAGACCGGTAAAGGCATCAATAAACATTTGAGGAAGAGTTGCAATGATACCAGCCATGATAATTAAGCTTGTACCATTTCCTATTCCTTTTTGTGTTATTTGATCTCCTAACCATAATAGGAATGCAGTACCTGCTGTTAAAACTGTTGCAATGTATAAATATTCTAATACATCTCCTGTTCTACCAATGAAGGCAAATGCAAATGCATAACCTTCAATAAAAGCAAATGCGATACCTAAATATCTAGTGATTTGATTTAACTTTTGTCTTCCCGTTGCTCCCTGCTTTCTTAATTCTGCAAAATACGGAATGATATCCATTTGTAATAGTTGCATGATGATTGATGCCGTAATATATGGCATAACACCTAATGCAAAGATTGAGAAGTTTTGTAATGCGCCACCGCCTAAGGTGTTAATTAATTCTAGAAATCCTAGATTACTAGTTAAATCTTGTGTTCCTGGAACTCGAATTGAAATACCCAATATGAAGATCATTAGTGCCCCAAGAGTAAAGTAAATACGATGACGTAAATCCTTATTCGTTGAGGTAAATAATTGCTTCATAGTTTTGAACATACTAGATCACCTCAGCTTTACTTCCTGATTCTTTGATCTTTTCTAATGCGCTTGTTGAAAATTTATTAGCTTGAATAGTTAATTTATGTTCTAACTTTCCATTTCCTAAAATTTTAAGTCCATCTAATTCTTTTTTAATAATTCCTTTTTCCATTAATAATGCAGGTGTTACTACTGTACCATCTTCAAATACATTTAAATCTCCTAAGTTCACTGTAGCATAGCTAACTTTAAAGCGTGCATTTGTGAAACCTCTCTTTGGAAGTCTTCTATATAATGGTAATTGTCCACCTTCAAATACTGGATTGATACTACCACCACTACGTGCTTTTTGTCCTTTTTGTCCGCGTCCACATGTTTTACCAAGACCACTACCTGGACCGCGTCCTACACGTTTTCTTGCATGAGTAGCACCGATATTTTTTTCTAATTCATGTAATTTCATTATCCTAATATCTCCTCTACTGTTTTACCGCGAAGTGCTGCTACTTGTTCAACAGTTTTCATTGCTTTTAATGCATTTAATGCAGCAGTTGCAGTATTAATTTTAGTTCTTGCTCCTAGTGATTTAGAGACAACATCACGAATTCCTGCTAATTCTAAGATAGCACGAACAGATCCACCAGCAATGATACCAGTACCAGCTGGAGCAGGTTTAATGATAACTCTTGCAGCACCACTTGTTCCTACCATTTCATGAGCTACTGTTCTTCCGTCAATTAGAGGTATTGTGATCATTTTCTTGTTTGCATCTTGAATTGCTTTCTTGATTGCATCAGGTACTTCATTAGCTTTACCAATACCTAATCCAACTTTACCTTTACGGTCACCTACGACAACAGTTGCTGAATATCTTCTACGACGTCCACCTTTAGTAACTTTTACTACGCTTTTAACGTCGATTACTAATTCTTCATACAACTTCTCTCTAGGTTCTTGAGACTTTCTTTGCATAATACCCTCCTATTAGAATTCTAATCCATTTTCACGTGCAGCTTCTGCTAAAGCTTTTACACGTCCATGATAAAGGTATCCTCCTCTATCAAATACCACTTTTGTAATTTTTGCTTTTGTTGCTTTCTTAGCGATTGCTTCACCAACAACTTTAGCTGCTTCTACATTACTTCCGTTTTTAATTTTTAAATCTTTGTCTAATGAGGAAGCAGATACAAGAGTAGTTCTAGTTTCATCATCGATAATTTGTGCATAGATTCCAGTGTTAGAACGGAATACGCATAATCTTGGTACTTCGCTTGTTCCAAAAATGTTCTTACGAACTCTTTCATGACGAACAATACGCATACTATTACGAGATTCTTTCTTTATCATACTTTGTTTTCTCCTTTCCTACTTATTAAGCAGCTTTCTTTCCTTCTTTACGACGAACATGTTCGTCTTTATAACGAATACCTTTACCCTTATATGGTTCAGGTTGTCTTACTTTTCTTACGTTAGCAGCGAATTCTCCAACTAATACTTTATCAATACCTTTGATAGTGATTTCAGTATTTCCGTTAGCTTCTACTGTTAAACCTTCTGGAATTTCCATCTCTACTGGATGAGAATAACCAGCGCTGATTACTAATTTTTTACCTTGAACATTGAAACGATATCCGACACCAATAATCTCTAATCCTTTTTCAAAACCTTTTGTAACACCTTCAATCATGTTGTGAATTAAAGCGTTCATTGTACCGTGCATAGCTTTTGCATTTTCGTTTTTACGTTCTAAAGTAATTTTATTATCTTCTTGCTTCATAGTAATATCTTTTAACATTACTTGAGATAAAGTTCCTTTTGGTCCAGTTACTGTTACTGTATTATTTTCTTCAGTTACTGTAACTCCTTCTGGAACGATAATTGTACGATTTCCTATACGGCTCATCTTGACACCTCCTTATATTTTTCTTTATTACCAAATATAAGCTAGAACTTCCCCACCTATATTTTCTTTACGTGCTTCTTTATCTGTCATAATTCCTTTAGATGTAGAAAGGATAGCGATTCCTAATCCATTTAATACTCTTGGAATTTCGTTGCTGTTAACATATACACGAAGACCTGGTTTAGAAATTCTTTTTAGCCCAGTGATAACTCTTTCTTTTTTGTTATATTTTAAAGTTAATAGAATTTTTCCTTGAGCGTCTTCTTTTACAACTTTGTAATCTTTGATAAATCCTTCATCTTTTAAAATTCTTGCGATTTCTTCTTTCATTTTTGATGCAGGTACTTCTACTTCTTCATAACGCATTTGGTTAGCATTACGAATACGAGTTAACATATCTGCAATTGTATCTGTTACTACTGCCATTTAAATTCCTCCTTTCCAATTACCAACTTGATTTCTTAAGTCCTGGTATTTGTCCTTTATAAGCTAATTCACGGAAGCAAATACGGCAGATTCCGAATTTACTCATAACTGCGTGAGGTCTACCACAACGAGCACATCTAGTATATTCACGTACTTTAAACTTTTGTGGTCTATTAGCTTTTACTATCATACTTTTCTTTGCCATAATATTCCTCCCATTTTTTACTTTCTAAAAGGAATTCCAAGTCCATTTAATAAATCGAATGATTCTTCATTAGTTTTTGCTGTTGTTACAAATACGATATCCATTCCACGTACTTTTACAACTTCATCATAATCAATTTCTGAAAAGATTAATTGTTCTTTAATTCCCATAGTATAGTTTCCTCTACCGTCGAAAGATTTTGGACTAACTCCACGGAAATCTCTAACACTTGGTAGAGCGATTGCAATTAGTTTATCCATAAAGTTATACATGTTTTCTCCACGTAATGTAACTTTACATCCAATTGCATGTCCTTCTCTTACTTTGAATCCAGCGATTGATTTTTTAGCACGTGTTACTACTGGTTTTTGTCCAGAGATTTTTGCTAAATCTGCAACTGCTGCATCAATTAGTTTTGAGTTAGATGTAGCATCACCTACACCGATATTAATAACAATCTTTTCTAACTTTGGAACTTCCATAATTGATTTATAATTATATTTTTCTTTTAAACTTGGAACAACTTCATTTAAGTATTTCTCTTTTAGGCGGTTCATAGTTACCCTCCTTCCAATTAATCAAGCTTCTCGTTTGATTTTTTTGTGATTCTAATTTTTTTACCTGTTTTTGTATCAGTTGTATGTCCGATTCTAGTTCCTTTTTTTGTCTTAGGATCAACAATCATAACATTTGATGCATGAATTGGTTTTTCTACTTCGATAATTCCACCAGATTCATTAGCTGTAGGTTTTTGATGTTTCTTAACTACGTTAACTCCTTCAACTACAACTTTGTTTTCGCTTCTTAATGTTTTAATAATTTTTCCTTCTTTACCTTTATCAGAACCAGCGATAACTACAACTTTATCTCCTACTTTAAAGTTCATAATTTATCCTCCTCATTATAGTACTTCTTTTGCTAAAGAAACAATTTTCATGTAATCTTTATCACGAAGTTCTCTTGCGACTGGTCCAAAAATACGAGTACCTACTGGACTCTTGTCATCACGAATGATAACACAAGCATTGTCATCGAACTTAATATATGATCCATCTTCACGACGAACGCCTTGACGACTACGAACGATAACTGCTTTTACAACTTTTCCTTTTGGTAATGGTGAGTTAGGAATTGCATTTTTTACTGTTCCAACTACTACATCACCAATGTTACCTGTTTTTACTTTGCTTCCACCTAGAACACGAATTACTAATAATTCACGTGCACCAGTATTGTCAGCAACTTTTAAACGACTTTCTTGTTGTAACATAGATTATTCCTCCTTCTTTCCAATCATCTAAGCGTTAAATAATAACTGCTTCTTTTACTACTTCTTTTAAATAGAAATGCTTTGTTTTTGACATTGGCCTAGTTTCAGCTATACGAACTGTGTCTCCAACTTTAGCAATATTTTTTTCATCATGTACACTATATTTCTTAGAGCTTTTAACTCTTTTGTGATATAACGGATGGTTTTTATAAGTTTCAACTAAAACGCTTATTGTCTTATCATTAGTTGCGCTAACTACTTTTCCAACTAATTCTCTTTTAATTTTCTTTTCCATTATATAACCTCCTATTCGTTACTTTCACGTTCTTTTAGAACAGTTTTCATTCTTGCAACGGTGTGTCTTAAATCTCTAATTCTAGAAGGTTTTTCAAGGTTTCCTGTAGCTTGTTGGAAACGTAAGTTAAATAATTCTTGTTTTGCTTCAAATAGTTTTGTATTAATTTCTTCAGTTGTTAATTCTCTAATCTCTTTAACCTTCATTATTTTCACCACCATTTTCTTTCATTACAAATTTTGTTGCTATTGGTAGTTTGTGAGATGCTAAACGTAATGCTTCACGAGCAACTTCTTCACTAACTCCAGCGATTTCAAAAAGAATTTTTCCTTCTTTTACAACAGCAACCCATCCTTCAACGTTACCTTTACCTTTTCCTTGTCTTGTACCAATTGGCTTTCTAGTAAGTGGCATATGTGGGAAAACATTGATCCAAACTTTACCACCACGTTTCATGTAACGAGTCATAGCAATACGAGCAGCTTCGATTTGGTTAGCTGTAATCCAAGCTCCTTCTTTTGCTTGAAGACCATATTCTCCGAAACTTAATGTTCTATTTCCACGTGATCTTCCTTCGTAAGGTAATCTATGAACACGACGATATTTAGTTCTTGACGGTATTAACATATTAATTACCTCCCTTAGATTTCTTGTTTAGGATTTCTCCTTTATAGATCCAAACCTTTACACCAATTTTACCAAATGTTGTATCAGCTTCTGCTGTTGCATAATCAACATCTGCTCTTAATGTATGTAGAGGAATAGTTCCTTCTGTGTATCCTTCGCTACGTGCCATATCAGCACCACCTAAACGTCCAGATACTGATGTTTTAATTCCTTTAGCTCCTGCTTTCATAGCGTTTCTAATTGCACGTTTTTGAGCCATACGGAATGATGCTCTGTTACTAATTTGATTTGCAATTGAATCAGCAACTAATTGAGCGTTCATGTCTGCTTTTTTAATATCAACGATTGAGATTTGAACATTTTCATCAGCAATCTTTGATAGTTGTTTCTTTAATTTCTCGATTTCTTCACCACCGCGTCCAATCATGACACCTGGTTTAGAAGTATGGATTACAACTTCACATCTTTTAGCAGTTCTTTCGATTTCAACTTTAGCAATACCAGCATTTTTTAAGTTCTTTTCTAAGTATTTACGGATTTCAATATCTTTAGCTAATACTTTAGAGAAGTCTTTTTTATTTGCATACCATTTTGCTTCCCAGTCTTTGTTGATGCCAAGTCTAAGTCCATTAGGATTAACTTTTTGTCCCATGTTTTAACCTCCTTATTAGTTTTTTGTAGCCACTACGATAATAATGTGACTAGTTCTATGATCTCTATGTCCTATGTGAGAACGTGAATCAAAAAAGTGACGTTTCATAACAGGACCAGCATCTACTCTTGCTTCTTTTACATAAAGTGTAGCAGCATCTGCATTGTTATTATTAACTGCGTTTGCAATAGCAGAATCTAGAACTTTTTTGATAAGTCTTGCTGACTTATTGGTTGTGTTTATTAAAATGTTAGCTGCTTCTTGTACACTTTTACCACGAATCATGTCAATTGTTAGACGAGCTCTGATTGGTGATACTCTAAGTCCTTTAGCAATTGCTCTTGCTTCCATTTCTTTCCCTCCTAGTCATTTTTTAATTATTTCTTGTCTGAACCATGTCCACCGAATTTACGAGTTAATGCAAATTCACCTAATTTATGTCCTACCATGTCTTCAGTAACATATACTGGTATGAATTCTTTACCATTGTGAACGGCAAATGTATGTCCTATAAAATCAGGATAGATTGTGGAACGGCGTGACCATGTTTTAATGACTTCTTTTTTTCCAGACTTATTTAATTCTTGAACCTTTTTTAATAATCTATCGAATACATAAGGTCCCTTTTTTAAACTTCTTGCCATTATTTAATCATCCTTTCCTATTTACTATTACGACGACGTACGATGAATTTGTCTGATTGTTTTTTCTTACGTGTCTTTAATCCAAGTGCAGGTTTACCCCATGGAGTCATTGGTGCTTTACGTCCTACTGGAGCACGTCCTTCACCACCACCATGTGGATGGTCGTTAGGGTTCATAACAGAACCACGAACTGTTGGTCTAATACCCATATGACGTTTACGTCCTGCTTTACCTATTCTAACTAGTGAAGCATCTTCATTTCCAACTTCACCAATTGTTGCCATACATGTTCCTAAAACTTTTCTTTGTTCACCACTTGATAAACGAATCATTACATATTTTCCTTCACGGCCTAGGATTTGTGCAGAAGCACCAGCACTACGTGCTAATTCTCCACCTTTTCCTGGACGCAATTCAATATTATGAATCATTGTACCTACTGGGATACTCATGATTGGTAATGCGTTACCAACTTTGATATCAGCGTTTGCTCCAGCTTCGATTGTCATTCCAACTTCTAGTCCTTTTGGAGCGATAATATATCTTTTTTCTCCATCTGCATAATTGATTAATGCGATGTTTGCTGTTCTATTTGGATCATATTCGATACTTGCTACTGTACCAGGTACCTCTAATTTATTTCTCTTGAAATCAATGATACGATATTTTCTTTTTACTCCGCCACCTTGATGACGAACAGTTATCTTACCTTGATTGTTACGTCCACTATTTTTCTTAATAGTAGTTAATAGAGATTTTTCTGGAGTACTTTTTGTAATTTCTTCATTTACTAAAGTACTCATCTTTCTACGACCTGGTGTAGTAGGTTTATATGTTTTAATTGCCATAATTTATTTCCTCCTTCTAACCAAGATCAATTGTTTGTCCTTCAGCTAAAGTAACAATTGCTTTCTTTGTACGATTCGTTAATCCTGTATAACGACCAACTCTTCTCTTTTTAGGTTTTACATTAATTGTTCTAATTGATGTAACCTTAACATTAAAGATTTTTTCAATTGCATTTTTGATTTCAATTTTGTTAGCTCTTGGATCAACTTTGAATGTATATTTTCCATTTTCTTTATCAGCCATTGATTTTTCAGTAATAACTGGTGCCTTGATGATTTCTAAATACTTAGTGTCTTTCATTATTTAAGCACCTCCTCTACAGCATTTAATGCATCTTCTGTAAATACTACTACATTTGTACCTACAACATCTAATACATTGATTTCATCTGCTGAAATTAATACTACGTTTTGTAAGTTTCTTGATGCTAAAATCATATTATCATCAAATTCTTTTACTACTAATAATACTTTTTTATCAGCAATTTTTAATGTTTCTAATAAAGCTTTCATATCTTTAGTCTTTGGTGTAGCTAAGTTTAAGTTTTCTAATACGATAACTCCATTTTCTTGTGCTTTATAAGCTAAAGCTGACTTAATAGCAAGTCTTCTTTCTTTACGATTTTGTTTTTTGCTGTAATCTCTTGGTACTGGAGTTCCATATCTTCCTCCACCTACCCATTGTACAGATCTAATTGAACCTTGACGAGCACGTCCAGTTCCTTTTTGTCTCCATGGCTTTCTTCCGCCACCACTTACTTCACTTCTGTTCTTAGTACTATGTGTTCCTTGTCTTAATGATGCTCTTGATAAGATGATTGCATCATATAAAACGTTTTTATTTGGTTCAATTCCAAATACGTTTTCATTTAAGTTAATGTCCTTTACTTTTTCACCTTTTAGATTTAAAAGTTCTACTTTTTTCATCTACGATTCCTCCTTTCATCACATTTCATTATTTTATTTATTTTCATTTTTTATTTGTTCCTGTGATGATTTTATTCTGCTGTTTCTTCTGCAGGTGTGTTTGCTTCTGTATTAGCTTCAACTTCAGCTTTTGGTGCTTCGTATGAAACTAAGTCAGCAGCTTCTTTTTTCACATTTGGTTTTTTAACCGCAGTACGAATCATAACTAATGATTTCTTTGGACCTGGAACATTACCTTTAACTAAGATTACATTGTTTTCAGTATCTACTGAAATAATTTCAAGATTTTGAACAGTTCTTGCTACATTACCCATTTGTCCAGGCATTTTCTTACCTTTCAAAACGTGCATTGGTAACATAGTACCTAATGAACCTACACCTCTATGGTATTGAGAACCATGACCCATAGGTCCACGGCTTTGGTTATGACGTTTAATAACACCTTGGAATCCTTTACCTTTACTGATTCCACTTACGTCAACCATTTCTCCTTCTTCGAAGATATCAACATTGATTACTTGTCCTAATGTATAATCTTCTACGTTTACTCCTCTAATTTCTCTTAAGAAGCGCTTAGGTTCAGTTCCAGCTTTCTTAGTATGACCGATTGCTGGTTTGTTTGATAATTTTTCTCTGATAGTTTCTGTTGCAATTTGAATTGCATCATATCCATCGTTTGCTACTGTTTTAATTTGAGTTACAACATTTGGCTCAACTTCAATTACAGTAACTGGAATTAACTTACCGTTCTTAGTGAACACTTGAGTCATTCCAACTTTTTTACCTAAGATTCCTTTCATTATTGTTTCCTCCTATTATTTTGTTTTGATTTCAATATCAACCCCGCTAGGTAAATCTAAATGAGCTAACGCATCAATAGTTTCCTTGCTAGGATTTTTGATATCAATAAGTCTCTTATGTGTACGCATTTCGAATTGTTCACGAGAATCCTTATATTTATGAACAGCTCTTAAAATTGTAAATTTTTCAATTTCAGTTGGTAGTGGTACTGGACCAGAAATTTCTCCACCTGATCTTTTGATTGTTTCAACAATTTTAGTTACTGCATTATCAAGAATTCTATGATCATATGATTTTAATCTAATACGAACTTTTGATGTTGACATTAAAAATCCTCCCTTCGCCTATATCTAGTATAGACTTGCTCCGTGCAAATAACCCGCTAACCAAATTAACAACTTAACCTGGTGTATCGACAACCTCGCACATCTAAGCAGTCACACGTAATTAATTATAGCAAGGAATATCAACAAATGCAAGTGTTTTTTTGTAGAAATTTTTTACTTTTTTTCATAGAAAAAAGAGCAAAATACATTCTTTTACATTTTTGCTCTCTTTTTATACTGTACAGGAGGTTCAAATTCGCACATTCCTCTCCAGTAATCAATATCATTCGTTCCTTCTTCTAATAATTTTTCACGTAACTTTTCTACATTGCCATTTCTATCATATAATAGTGTTCCATATTTTACTTCTTGTTCCCAGGAATAATTGCCTTGCAAAGTAAGTCTTTTTTCATCATCTTCTAGTGCCCATAAATTCGCACTTTCTGTATGAATGTCCATTCCTATATCTTCATTTGTTATATTTTTCCATTCAATTCTTTTTGGCGTGTATGAATTATATAGAAATAATAAATTGATTCTTTCTGGTTGTGTTCCCCATGCTGTAGCAGTTGCAACAATACCTTCTATAGCTTCGACATAATAATCATTTTCTAATGCTCTGGTCATTTCATCTGACACCATATCATTTAATATTTCCATCTTTGATGGTTCTACTTGTACTTTTCTTAAACTTTCCATATTCCAAACCTTCCCTTTATTTATTGTCTATTCTATACGAAATTCAAAATCCAGTCAATTATTTTCTAATATATTTTACTGGCGGATTAAACAAACAAACTTCACTCGTCCAGTATGGTGCTATTTCATCTAATGATGAATCGTTTTGTAGGTCCACTTGTAGTTCTTTTGTTCTATTGTTTCTATCATATAAAATGATTCCATTTCTTGCATTAAATTCTCGAGGAGATTCTATTCTATCTTGAAATCTTTCTTCTAACCTATAATACCATTCTGGTATGTTTTCTATTCTAATATCCATACCTGTAGAAAACCGAATCTGTTGTTGTTCTTCTGCAGAGAATTTTACTGGTTCTATATTTGCATCATTCCAAATAAACGTTAGTTCTACTTCCGGTCTAAAATGATTACTTCCAACATATATAATTCCTTCTAAATATTCACTTTGGCTTTGATTTGCTAAAACCTCATTAATTTTATCACTTAATAAATTATTCATTACTGACATTTTTTCATTATCCACTTTTACTGTTTTTAATACTTCCATACTACTTTTCATCCCCTATTTTCATTTTATATTTTGGGGGATAATTCGTCAACAAAAAAAGAGGTTTCCCTCTTATTTTATTCTTTGTTTTGCTCCAGGATTCGTGAAGTTCACTTTTTGATTATTCATATAATCATAGATTGCTCTTACTTCTTTTCCTTGATAAGCTCTTTCTTCAAAAATAGCATCTGTAGGATATGGGCTATATCCTTCTAGCTCTTCTTCATATATAATTTCTCCAGTAATCGCATCATAATTACTGCCACTATGCTTGATTAAAAACCAAAATTGTCCATTGTTCTCATTATATTTTACTTTTAATTCTTCATATGGAATTTCAGTTATGTCAACAACATCAAGTTTCGCACGTTGACTATATGAACTATTATTTCTTGAGGGGTAGATATGTGTCTTAGGAATTGGTTTTTGGTCTTTTTGTACCTCTCCCGTTCCAAACGTGAAGTTTACCCTTTGCTCAAGCAATTCATTATATTTTTCTGCTAAAACTTGAGCTTTTACTGGTCCATCTCCTTCTGGTAAAAAGTCTTTTTTATCTACTTTTTCATAGCCTCTTAATTCTTCTTTTTCTACTTTAGCACCACTAATAGCGTCATAATACGTTACCCAGTAATTACCATCTAGCTCTTTTTCCGCATAAAGAAAATAAAAACTTCCATTTTTCTTATTATATCCTATCTCAATATTATCTCTTGCAAACTCTGTTTCTTTTGTTATTTGTATTTCATTTTTTTGTCTATACATTCTAAGTCCCCCTTTTTTGTGGTGTATTATACTACTTTTTTGTTGCTTTGACAAGCTTTCTTGCTTTTTGCTTTTCTTTTTGCTTGTTTTTCTTCTTTCCTTACTAAATAACTTTTATTGTATATCCATATTTCTTGTAAGGTCATAGTCTCTAGCTCTAACTCTGTTAGTTCATCTTGAATTCCCATATCTAGATGTGCACAAAACATTCTTTTAAACCTTCTATGTTCGGGATTTTTGTTCATTTTCCTTAAGTCGCAAAGGTATAAGTCTCTTACTTCTGTTGTTCCTTCTAAAAAAGAAGCAAATCGCTCTTGGCTTGTCTTTTTAATTTCTTCAAATTTCTTTTTTAACATTTCTTCTTGTTGAAGAGCTAAAGCGATTTCATAGCTTCTTTTATATTCTTCTATTACTTGTTTCATTTGCTCGGTGTAAATATCTGGTAACATCTCCTCGCTAACTTCTGTACGTAAGGCCTGTTCATATGCTATCTGTATTCTTCCTAAAGCAGTATCATAAGGATGTATTTCCTTTGGAATTGACCATTCATTTAATATTTTTATTCTTTCTTCTTTTGATGATTCTTTTAGTTTTGTTAATAAGCCTTTTATATAGTCAGGATACTTAAAGTTTTTCTTTTCTATTTCTTTTTGATCTGGGATAGGAAAGACTACTATATATACTATGCGGTTAATTTCTACTACGCGATATGCCATTAAAAATTGTTCTTCCATAGAGTCCCCCTCTCTTGGCGCGTATTATAACACAAAAAAAGGATTTCTTCAATCCTTTAGATTTCTTTTTGATTTTGGATTCCCTATAATTTTTAATGATGCCGGAGCAATAATTGATTTTCCAAATTTTTGATTAATATCATCAATTGTTTTTTGTATTTCTTCTTCCTTTTCCTCTTCCTCATTATTTTCTTCGAATAATGTCATCTGCCTTTCTTTTGTCTCTTGTAAATCTGCAAGTCTTACACCAATTAAACGAATCGGATCTTTTTTGTAACTTTTATTGAATATTTCTATTACTAATTTATAAATTTCCTTTGTGCTATTTGTTATATGAGGTAATTTTGCTTGCGCAGAATAGTTTCTGAAATCCTTATTTTTATAGATAACCGCTACTGTTTTGGCATATTGCTTTTGTTTTCTTAATTCCCTGGTTACATCTTCTGTTTGTCTAAATAAAATATCTTTTAATTTTTCCTCATCTGTATAATCATGGGTCAGAGTCTCTGTTGTGGAAATACTAGTTGTTTTACTGCTTCTTGGCTCTACTTTTGTATTATCGATTCCCCAGGCTGCTTCTTTTAAATGTTTCGCTTGGTTTTTAAATTTTCTTTCTAGCACTTTTTCATTAGCAAAGGCTAAATCTTTTATTGTATAAATATTTAGTTTGTTTAACTCTTCTTTCGTTCTTTTTCCTACCATGAATAAGTCCCCTACATCTAGTGGCCATAATTTTTCTTCAATCTCATCTTTTAATAATGTATGGACTTTATCAGGTTTTTCAAAATCAGAAGCCATTTTTGCACATAATTTATTATTTCCAATACCTATATTTACTGTGAAACCAAATTTTTCTTTTACTTCTTCTTTTATTTTTATAGCTAGTTGATAGTAATCTTTATATAAATAATTTGTTCCAGTCATATCTAAGAAACATTCATCAATTGAAAACTTTTCTAATAATGGGGAATATTGTGATAAATACTCAAAAAGTTTTTTTGATTGTTCATAATACCAGCGGTGATTAGGTGGAAAGATTTTTAAATTAGGACATTTCTTTTTTGCTTGATAAATAGTTTCTGCTGTTTTTATTCCCATTTTTTTTGCTACTGGAGACTTGGCTAAAACTATTCCTCGTCTTTCTGTTTCGGAACCACCGATGATTGCTGGAATTTTCCTAATATCCGTTTTATATCCCTGTTTTAATAAAAGTACTGCTGTCCATGATAGAAATGCATTATTTACATCTATATGAAAAATCAATCTTTCCTTCATATTTACCCTCACTTTTATCCTTATTATAATGAAGTTTCCTTTTTCACGCAATCGAACAACGGTGGTTTTTAGAATATTCTTTAAAAAACAAAACATACTAATCATATGGTGATGATATGAATCGAGACGAGAGAAATTTATATGAATTATATTTTAAGAAAATAGTTATTGAACATATTCGGGATGCTAGAATTGCTAAAGGCTGGACACAGGCACGACTTGCTGATGCGATTGATGTTTCTCATGAATTTGTGCGTTCTTTAGAATCTTTAAAAGGCAAAAATACTTTTTCCGCTTTTACTGCATGGAGAATATCAAAAGCATTAAATGTTAGTTTAGATGATTTATTAGAATTTGATATGGAACAGTTTCGTCCTATTATAGAAAAAGCAATGCAAGAAAAAATTTCTTAGCATTGCTTTTATTTTTCTATTAGACTTACCCCTGTCATTTCCTTCGGTTTTTCTATATTCATCAAATCTAATATTGTTGGAGCTATATCTCCTAATTTTCCTTCATGAAGTTTAAGTCCTTGTTCTGTAATAATAAATGGTACAGGGTTCGTTGTATGAGATGTTACTATATTATCATTATCATCTAACATTTCTTCACAATTACCATGGTCAGCAGTAACAATTAAAATTCCACCTAGTTCCATTATTTTATCATAGATTAGTTTCAAATTTTTATCTACAGTTTCTACTGCTTTGATTGCTGCTTCTAATACCCCTGTGTGGCCTACCATATCTCCATTTGCGAAATTCAAAATTACTAAATCTGTATTAGGTAATTCTTTTAATAGATTTTCTGTTACTTCATCAGCACTCATTTCTGGTTTTAAGTCATAAGTTGCAACTTTAGGAGAAGGTATTAATACTTTCTTTTCGTTTTTATAATCTACTTCTTTTCCTCCATCAAAGAAGAAGGTTACATGAGCATACTTTTCGGTTTCAGCGATTCTTAATTGAGATAAGTTTTGCTTTTCAATATATTCTCCTAAAATATTTGTTAATACTGGATCACTAAAGGCATGTGGGGCTTTTACAGATTCTACAACTGGCATCATAGTTAATGTCTTTACATTGTTAAAATGAACAGTTTCCATATCTACTGCCGTTGGATTAGTTATAGCTGTGAAGAGTTCTCGTAATCTATCCTTTCTAAAATTGAAAGCAATGATTCCGTCATTTTCTTCTACATTTCCATCTTCAACAAACTTAGCTGGTAAGAAGAACTCATCTATAATTTCATTTTTATAACTATTTTCGATATATTCTCTTGGTGAATTTTCTATGTCTCCTTTGTTATTTACAATAACATCATACGCTTTTATTAGTCTGTCATAGTTGTTATCTCTATCCATAGCGTAATATCTTCCTGAAATAGAGGCAATTTGGCCAAAACCTAATTCTTTTAATTTTTCTTCTACTTTTTCTATATAAGTATAAGCACTTTTTGGAGGTACATCACGTCCATCTGTAAATAAATGGAGATATACATTAGTTACCCCTTCAAGTTTACACATGTCTAGTAGTGCTAGTAAATGATTTATATGAGAATGCACTCCTCCATCACTTATAAGTCCCATTAAGTGTAGATTAGAGTCATTTTCTTTTACGTGATGCATTACTTTTTTTATTTCCTCATTTTGGAAAAATTCTTTATCTTCAATTGATTTATTGATTAGTTCTAGTGGTTGATAAACAATTCTACCAGCTCCTATGTTCATATGTCCTACTTCACTATTTCCCATCTGTCCTTTAGGAAGCCCTACTAGTTGTCCAGACGCGGTTAAAGTTGTATGCGGATAAGTATTCCATAATTCTGTAAATATCGGGTTTTTCGCTAACGCTACTGCATTTCCATGTGTTTCTTCTCTTAGTCCATATCCATCTAATATTGCTAATACAATTGGTTTTTTCATCATCATCGTCTCCTTACATTCTATTGTCATTTAAACAAAACATTGCATAAATTGGGATATATCTAACATCTTTTTTAGTTGCAAAATTATTTTCTGTTACACGATATGCTTCAGTTACTGTAAACTTTTTCATAAATACTGATAAAGATTTTGCTTTAGAGTCTGATTTTGTAATTAGTTCTATCGGGATGATTTTACCCATTCTATTTTGAATTACAAAATTAACTTCTGCTTTTCCTTCAGATTGATAATAGTATAGGGCATATCCCGCTTCCGCTAATGCTTTCGCAATACTATTTTCATATAATATTTCTTTTATCTTTTCATCGCTCAGTAGTTGTTTTAAGGTTACGTGCAACATTGAGAATAACAGCCCATCATCTGGTAAATATAATTTAAAACTATCTGTTTCTCGACAACTACTAAGCGGAGATTTTACTGTAGATATCTTATAGCTCCTATAAACAATTTGGTTGTTTACCAAGAAGTTAATTGTACTATCATATTCTTTTGCTCTTCTTCCTGTACCGATTACTCCGTATTGAAATTTTTTATTTTCCTTTTTTAGTTGCTCCGGAAGAGATTCTATTACTTCTAGACCTCTTGGTATATCAATTAATGTTTTACAAGAAATGAGTTCTCTTTCATATACTTCTAAAATTTTTTGTTTAATGATATCGATTTCTTGTTCACTCTTACCCGATAAGTTAGCATCTACTACTTCAGGCAATCCTCCGGTCATTAAGTATTCTTGAAATAATTCTAAAGCTAATTTATGGAATGGGCAAGTTTTATGTTTTGTAAATGATTCACGAATTAGTTCTGCTAAAGCTTTTTCATTTTTTGCCCATAAGAATTCTTCAAAATCCATTTCGTTCATACCTTTAAATTGTAATTCTTCTCCTTTAAAAAGAGTTAAATTTTCTCTACGTGAAGTAATAGCAATCATATGATATTTGCTATGTTCACTGCCAAATAACTTTAATCCTTTTATTATTTCAAGATTATTTACATTATCAAAAATAATTAAGGTGTCCTCTGGCAGTATTGTTTCCCCTGATAGAAGTGATAAATTTAAGATTAAACGTTCTGTGGATTTTTCGCGCACAAATAGATCTTCTAATGGCTTATTGTTACTCGTATTAAAATAGATTGTGTTTTTATAATTTGTTTTGCCAAAGTCTAAGGCAGAATAACTTTTTCCTACTTGTTTTGGTCCATATAAGATTAAGGGTTTTCTAATAATATCTTTTTGCCACTTTTGCAGGAATTTTTCTATTTTTCGTTCCATATTTTGTATCCTCCTTACACATTTTCTAAATTAAGTATACTTTTTTTTCTTGCAAAAGTCAATCGAGAAAGAAAAAAAGACGCTATTCGTCTTTAATTAGCTAATGGTTTACTAAATTCTAATCTTAACTTGTCCGCTACTGTAATAATGAATTCTGAATTTGTTGGCTTTGCTTTATCAATATCTACACTATGTCCAAATATCTCTTCCATCAAGTCCCAGTTACCTCTATTCCAACTTACTTCGATAGCATGTCTTATAGCTCTTTCTACACGAGATACTGTGGTATTAAATCTTTTAGCGACTTCTGGATATAACTCTTTTGTAATTCCACCAACAATTTCCGGTCGTTCATACACTAAAGAAATACTTTCTCTAATGTATTGATAGCCTTTAATATGAGATGGTACACCTAATTCATGTAGTGTTTTGGTTATGGCTATCTGTAGATTATTATGATATACATCTATTTCTTTTCCACCAAATTTTACTCCTGCTGCTACTTCTAATATTCTCTTTTCTAAATCTTCTAACTCAAATGGTTTTAATATAAAGTAATTTACCCCTAGCTCAGAAACTTTACGAATCATATCTTGTGTATTATAAGAAGTTAATACAATTACTTTCTTATCGATTGATTTCTTTTTCATATATTCCAGTACTGCAATTCCATCTTTATTAGGCATAATTAGGTCTAATAGAATGATATCATACTCTTCCTGTTTCTTTTCTATCAAACGAATTCCCTCTGCACCATCATAAGCTTCTAGCGAAATTGTGACTTCGGGACGTTCTTTAAAATATTCCTTAATCATTTCTACTAAACTCTTATTATCGTCTACTACTAATACTCTTGTCTTTTTCATTTGTTCTCCTCTCAGTACTGCACGTATTTTCATTATATACTAGCTTTCTTAAAAATGATAGAGAAAAAAAAGACAAGTTTTGTCGAAACTGTCTAATTTGTCTAATTTTCTAATTTTTCTAAAAAGATTTTTAATTGGGCAGGTTTTAAACTCAAACCACCTAATAAGTATCCATCTATTATAGATATTTTTCTTAATTCTTCTATGTTTTTCTCATTGGCACTTCCACCATATAACACTTTATTATCAGGAAGATATTTTTTGATTAGTTTTATAATTTCCTCTATCTCTACATTTGTTGGAGTTAGTCCCGTACCGATTGCCCATATTGGTTCATATGCAATAATTATTTTTTTTCTTATTTCTTCGTTTAAATCACTAATTGCTTTTTCTATTTCGTTTATGATTACTTCATTCTGTTGATTATTTTCTCTTTCTTCTTTGGACTCCCCAATACATAAAATAGGAATTATTTCTTCACGTAATAGGTTTTTAACTTTTTCGTTAATTTCTTTGTTCGTTTCCTGTTGATATTTTCTTCTTTCTGAATGGCCTACAATACAGTATTTTACTTCCATTGATTTTAATTGTGATGCCGATACTTCTCCAGTATAAGCTCCACATTCTGTACTACTTACATTTTGAGCTCCTAATTCTATATTTGATAAATTTGCTACTCCAATAAATATATTCGTAGGGCATAGTATTATTTTTGAACTTTTTTCTATTGTTTCTAATTCTTTTTGATAAGTTAGAAAGTCTTCTTTTTTTAAATTACATTTATTATTTAATGCTATGATCATTTTATCAATTCCTTCTACATTTGATAAGCGCTATTTTTCTCTATATTTCTTGACTTCATATATATTTGCATTCCAGACTCTACTCCTAAATCCTCAAATCCATGATTAGAAAAATATGTTGTTGGAATCCGTGTTCCTTCTTCTTGTAGTAACACCACTTCCTCCATACCTAAAGTAGTAAATGCAAAATTTTCAGCTTCTTGTAACATTTTTTCTTGCCATTTTGAGGAAGCTGTATTATCTATTGTCATTTGACACACTTTTCTATCTTTTTCTCCCATTAAATGGGCTACAGCTATTATCTGTTCATCACTTTGAATAAATAAGGTTTTCAAAACCTCTGGTCGTTCTTGTTCTAGCTGTTTATAGTCAATTTCAGACATCATATTTCTTGTCTTTTGCAAATATTCTGAAGTTGAATTCTTTAAACCGTTTCTAGTTTCATACTCTTCTATTAATTTTATATGTTCATTATTATATGGACTGGCAACAACCACTTGTTCTCTCATTTTACTTTATAGCTTCCAATCCTGGTAGAGTTTTTCCTTCTAGATATTCTAATGTGGCTCCTCCTCCGGTAGAAGCATGGTAAACTTTATCTTTATATCCTGAAGTAGAGGCTGCGGCAACAATATCTCCTCCACCTAATATAACTTTAATATTATTATCTACTATAAATTGTAAAATATGATTCGTTCCTTGTTTATACTTTTCAAATTCATATACTCCTAAAGGACCATTCCAAACAGCAATTTTAGCATCTTTTAGATAGTTTTCAAATAAAGACTCCGTATTAGGTCCAATGTCTAATCCCATTTCGTTATATTCCAAATCACTAATATCTTTTACTTTGTACTCTTCCTTTTCACTATATTCTGTTGTTACAGCAACATCTACTGGTAGTACAATTTTGTTTGGATATTCTTTTACAATGTTTTTACAGAAGTCTATATTTTCTTCATCTAATAAAGAATTCCCTATTTCATATCCTTCTGCTTTTAAGAATGTGAAGGCCATTCCTCCACCAATTAAAATTTTGTCTGCTGTTTTTACTAGATTTTCAATTACACCAATTTTATCCGCTACCTTTGCACCACCTAGTACGACTATAAATGGATGCTCTGGATTATCTAATTCTTTTAGAGCGGTTAATTCTTTTTCAATTAGAAAACCTATACAAGATTCTAGATGAGAAGCTATTCCTACATTAGATGCATGTGCTCTATGAATTGTACCAAAAGCATCATTAACAAATACGTCACCTAGAGATGCCCAGTACTTTCCTAACTCTGGATCATTTTTACTTTCTTTTTTGCCATCTAAGTCTTCATATCTTGTATTTTGTACTAAGATTACATCTTTTTCTTTCATGTTGTTAATAGCATTTTCTAACTTTTCTCCACGAGTCTCTTCAATGAATGTTACTGACTGATTTAATAATTCTTCTAATCTTTTAGCAACAGGAGCTAAATTATTTTTTGCTAAATCTGCTTCTTCTTTTACTCTTCCTAAATGTGAGAATAAAATTACTTTTGCATTATTATCCAACGCGTATTGAATCGTAGGCAATGCTGCAGTAATTCTTGTATCATCTACTATTTTTCCTTCTTTCATTGGAACGTTAAAGTCACAACGAATTAATACTTTTTTATTTTCTAAATTTATATCTTTTATTGTCTTCATGGCCATCTTCTCCTATCTATATTCAGTATATCATTTTTTTTAATGAAAAAAAAGAAGTTGCCTTCTTTTTTATTGCTCCATTAAGTATTTAGCAGTTCTTACCATTTGTGCAGTATAACTCATTTCGTTGTCATACCAAGAAACAACTCTTGCTAATTGTTTTCCTTCTACCTCTAGAACACTAGTTGACAATCCATCTACTAATGAACCGCAATGTCTTCCAATTACATCACTTGAAACAATTGGATCATCTGTATATTGTAATGTTTCATTTTGTGCACCTTTTAATACTGCATTAATTTCTTCTGCAGTTGTATTCTTTTCAAATTCAAGAACTAAATCAATTACTGATCCTGTTGGTACAGGCACACGCATTGCTGCTCCATCTAATTTTCCGTCTAAGTTAGGGCAAACTTTTCCAATTGCAGATGCTGCTCCAGTTGATGCTGGAACGATATTAGCAGCACATGCTCTACCACGACGTGCTTTAATTCCCTTTTTATGAGGAACATCTAAAGTAGCTTGATCGTTTGTATAGGCATGAACTGTAGTCATATATCCCTTTACAATACCGAATGCTTTATCTAATACATCCACTACTGGTGCAAGACAGTTAGTAGTACAGCTTGCCGCTGAGATTATCTTTTCATCTCCTTTTAAAATCATATGATTAACATTATAAACGATTGTTTTTATATCTCCTTTTGCAGGTGCAGAGATAATTACTTTTTTAGCTCCTGCATTGATGTGTGCCATTGCTTTTTCTTCTGATGTAAATTTACCAGTACATTCTAATACTACATCAATATTTAAATCTCTCCATGGTAAATTTGCAGGGTCTGTTTCAGCATAAATCTTTATGCTTCTATCACCTACTACAATATTGTCACCTTCACTATGAATTTCATCAATTCTATAGTTTCTATGATTTGTATCATACTTTAATAAATATGCTAATTGTTCAGCATCTGTTAAGTCGTTAATTGCTACAACTTCAAATTCTGGATCTTCTTCCATTAAACGAAATGCAAGTCTTCCGATTCTTCCGAATCCATTAATTGCAACTCTTACCATATAATCCCTCCTTTATTCTCATTATATAGTTTTCTATTTTTTGTTTCAATATATTCCTATCTTTTTGACACTTTTTTGTCGCAAAAAAATATCCACAGATTCTGTGGATATTTCCTTTTTATTCATGGAAACAACTTCCACCAATAAACTCTCTTAATATCGAATCTTGTGGAATTACGTCTGCTGGAATTGGTAAGAATAATCTTAAGAATTCAATCAATCTTTTTGCTTCTGCATAATATGGAGAGTCTTGTGGTACTGCATATAATAATGGTTCTACATATGTTTTTAATACACCTATCTCATAAATCAATGCAGAATTGAAGGTAAAATCTGCATCATCTTGATAAGGGAAGATATATTTTTCTTCTCCTTTTCTTACACTATGCCATGCTTTTAAAGTATGTTCTACATTATTATTTCTAGTACGATTGTCTCTTACCATTCTTCTTAACATTCTATTATCTGCTGTAGAAACTCTATTATGATTATCGATATTTAGTTCTGTTAAGGCAGATATGTAAATTTTATATTTTTTGCTCCTTGGAATATTGGTTAAAATTTTAGAATCTAACGCATGAATTCCCTCTATTAATAAAATATCTTCTTCTCCTAAGCTCATTTCTCCTTTATATTCTTTAGTTCCCAAAGGGAAATTATATGTTGGAACTTTAATTGTTTTTCCACTTAATAATTCTTCTATTTGTTTGTCAAATAGTTTTAAATCAATGGCTTCTAAACATTCATAGTCAGGATTTCCATTTTCATCAATTGGATTTTCGTCTCGTTCTACAAAATAATCATCCATAGATAATACTCTTGGATGTAACCCAAAACTTTCTAAATACATTCTTAGCTTCCTAGAAGTAGTAGTTTTTCCTGAAGATGAGGGCCCAGCCATTAAAACTATCTTGATGTCTTTTCTTCTTTTATTAATTTCTTTTGCTAGATTTAATAAGCGGTTACTTTGAAGAGTTTCATCAATGCGAATCAAATCATTTATTTTTCCTAAAGATACTAATCTGTTTAAGTCAACTGAATTTTCCACACCTATGATTTTAGCCCAGTCTCTATATTCTTGGAAAACTTCAAACATATGTGGATGATGTTTATATACTGGGATTTTATCGGGATGAAATACTGTTGGAAATTGTAATATAAAACCATCATCTTTTACGTAAGTTAAGTCAAAATCTTTTACTCTTCCAGTAGAAGTTGGCATTTGATTATAAAAGTAATTATAATAGTTTCCTAATCTATATAAAGTGACATATCCATTTGTTGTATAAGATAGAACTCCGGCTTTGGAGTCATCATTTTTACTTTTAAAATATTTTATTGCTTCAGTTCTATCTACTGTACTTCTAATGATTGGAGTATCTGCTTCAATTATCGTTTTCATGGTTTCTTTTATATTTTTAACTCTATTTTCTGTCAATTTAAATGTTGTCTCTATATAAATTCCTTTGTCTAAGGAATGTTGAACAATAATATCTGCATCTTCTCCAAATAATTTTTTTACTGCGTATAATAATACATAGGTAAGTCCACTAATGTGCGTACTATTTCCTTCTTTTGAAGTTAAGTCCAAGAACTCAATTACAGAATCTTCTTCTATGGTTCTAGTAAGTTCTCTTAGTCTATTATTTACTTTGGCTATTAAAATGGGATATTTAAAGTCTTTTTGGAATTCTGTAGATATTTCTTCTAAAGACATTCCTTTACTCATTTGATATTTCTTTCCTTTTATTTCTACTTCGATTGTTTCAATCATCTTTGTCACCCTCTTTATTTTCTCTTATTATTGTATCATACTTTGTCGTTTTACAATATGCATATTTTTATAGCTTTACACCTATACTAAAATTGGGTGATTCACATGAGTTTAGTTCCTGTTGTTGTTGATAAGGAGATTAATGGCGAACGCAGTTATGACATTTTTTCTAGATTATTGAAAGAGCGTATCGTTTTTATCAGTGGAGAAATTAATGATTCTTTAGCAAATACTGTTGTTGCTTCTTTACTTTATTTAGATTCCATCAATCATGATGATATTTCTATTTATATTAATTCTCCTGGGGGAAGTGTTTCTGCTGGTTTTGCCATTTACGATACTATGCAATTTGTTGCTAGTGATGTTTCTACAATTTGTATAGGTATGGCTGCTAGCATGGGTGCTTTCTTACTTTCTAGTGGGACTCCAGGTAAAAGGTATTCTTTACCAAATGCTGATATTATGATTCATCAGCCATTAGGTGGTGCTGAGGGACAAGCTAGTGATATTAAAATTGCCGCTGATAGAATTATTTTACTACGGAAACGGTTAAATAAAATTTTAGCTAAAAATACCAAAAATTCTTTACGTAAAATAGAAAAAGATACTGAAAGAGACTATTACTTAGATACAGAGGAAGCTGTTTTATATGGATTAATCGATAAAGTAATAAAAAATAGAACTTAATATTGAAGTTCTATTTTTTGTCTAAATTTTTAAATCTGGTAGCTAGTTCTTTAATTTTACGAAATCTATGGTTTAACCCCGATTTTGTTATAGGGTTTCCTGTCTCTATTGTAATAATCTCACTCAATTCTTTTAAAGAAGCTTCTGGATATTTTTTTCTATATTCCAAGGCTTCTTGGGTTTTATCATCTAATAAACTCGTACCTAAATTTTCTTCAATAATTGTAATATCATCTAACTGAGCAGTCGCTGTTGCAACTACTTTATCCATATTAGCCTGCTCACAATTATTCAAACGATTTGCTTGGTTTTTTTTATTGCGATAAATTCTTTGATTTTCAAAATATAAAACTGCATTATTTGCTTTGATAATTTTTAAATAGTCACTGATTTTATCTGCTTCTTTAATGTATAGCATATAGCCTTTATCTCTTGTGAGTATTTTTACATTTAAATCAAATAAATTTAATAGTTTTTGTACAAAAACTGCCTCTGTAGATTCTTCTATTAATAATTCCATATGATATCTTGATGTTTTAGGATCATTAATGCTTCCTGAGCTTAAAAACACTCCTTTTAAATAAGCTCTGATTTCTTCATTTGCACCTACTATATATTGTGGAGGTCTATCTAGGTATACTCCTTTTTCATCTTGATAACCAATGTCTTCTAAAATAAAGTCCTTTTTTTCTTCTATCGTTAGAACAAATAAATCTTTTTTACTAAAGTTCAAACTGTCTTTTACTTCTTTTTTTATTTTTACTTCGTATAATGCTTCTAGTTGTTTTTCTATTCTTTCACAAATTAGGGGATTTTCTGTTGTTAGTTGAAACCCATTTAATGTATTGTGTCCATTATTTCTAATATATCCAGATAATTCAGCAATCATTTCGGACTTAGAACCAATATTTTTAGATATTTCTTCTTTAATATCTGTTGTATAGGACATTTTAATTCCTCATTAAATAGTTAAATACTAAAGCACTTAATTTTAAACTATTATGTCTTAAAGTATTATCTTCTATTGTGATTAAATCTTCTTCTATCAGTTCTGTTCCAAGACTTTCAATTGCTGCATAATCGATCTTTACAGGATCTTTTTGTTCTGCTGTTGCATACTTTTCTGCTATTTTTTTATCTATTTTCGTGTTACTTGCAACTACTACATTGATTTTTCTGAAATCTAAATATCTGTTTAATAATTTAACATGATCACTAACTGTAAAGTTGTCAGTTTCTCCTGGCTGAGTTACTGCATTACATAAATACATTAGTGGTGCTTTTGTTTCCTTTAATGCGCTTTTTACTTCATTACAAATAACATTAGGTAAAATACTTGTATAAAGACTTCCCATACTAAAAATAATTAAGTCAGCTTCTGCTATGGCCTCAATTACTTCTGGCAATACTTTTGGTTCTTCTTTGTAATATATTTTTTGAAACTGATGATGTGCTTTTGTAATTTCTTCCTCTCCTTCAATAATATTTCCATCTCTATCAAGTCCCATTAGTGTTAACGAAGAATCTTCAGAAATTGGTAAAACTGTATGTTTAACATCAAACAATTTACATAAAGATGCGATAGATTCTTTTAATGATCCTGTAATATCTAACATTGCCGTTAGTATTAGGTTACCAACTGCGTGTCCATTTAAGTCACTAGATGTATTAAAACGATATTCTACCATTTTTTTAATTGGATCATCTATTTCTGATAAAGCAGTAATTACCTTTCTGATATCTCCAACTGCAGGGGTATTAAATTCTTTCCTTAGTTTACCAGTCGACCTACCATTATCTGATACTGTAATGACAGCTGTAATGTCTACCGGGAAATCTTTTAACCCTTTTAAAAGATAGGAGATTCCAGTTCCTCCTCCAAAAACAACAACTTTTTTATACATTTTTTCCTCCTCATTATACATTATATAACTCTTTTTGATTAGTTTTAGTACTTTTTATAAAAATTATGATTCCAGAAACTATAAAAACTAGAGATACTAATTGGGCCATTTTTAACGGTCCTAACATTAAAGAGTCTGTTCTCATAGCCTCTATAATAAATCTAATAATCCCATACCAAATCAGATAAAAACTTGTTAATTGTCCTATTTTTAAATATTTATATTGACGTATTATTAACATTGCTAGGAAACCAAAGAGACACCATACAGATTCATAAAAGAATGTGGGCTGTCGATACTCTCCTAAAATATACATTCCATCAATTATAAATTGTGGTATGCCAAGTGATTTTAGATGTGCTGCTGTAGTGATTGGTCCGTATGCTTCACTATTGAAAAAGTTTCCCCATCTTCCGATTGCTTGAGCAATAATTAGTCCAACTACGATAATATCTAGCATTTTCCATAAATTCACTTCATGCTTTTTGCAATAATAAATAATAAATAGAAGTCCGGCAATAATTCCGCCATGGATTGCTAGTCCACCATTCCATATTTGGAAAATTTCCACAGGGTTATCTAGGTAGTAAGAAAGATTGAAAAGGACATAATAAAGCCTGGCTCCAATTATTCCTATGATAATAGTATTAAAGGTAAGATTTACTAAAAAGTCTTCATCAATCCCTCTTTTTTTTGCTTCTTTATAAATTAAAAAGCAGGCAACTAGCATTCCAATAAAAATAAATATAGAATACCAGTATATTTGAATTGGTCCTAAATCTAGAGCTACTTTTTCCATACCTTACCTCGTTTTTTATAATATTTTCTTTAAGAATTGTCCGGTATAAGATTCTTTTACTTTGGCTACTTCTTCTGGTGTTCCTGTGGCAACGATTTGTCCACCTTCATCTCCACCTTCTGGTCCTAGGTCGATAATATAGTCAGCAACTTTTATAACATCTAAATTATGTTCAATCACCACTACCGTATCTTTATTATCCACTATTTTCTGTAAAATTGCAAGCAAACGCTTGATATCATCAGTATGAAGACCCGTTGTTGGTTCATCTAAAACAAACAAAGTTTTACCTGTTGCTTTCTTTTGTAATTCTTTTGCTAATTTTACACGTTCGGCTTCTCCTCCAGATAGTGTTGGTGCACTTTGTCCTAGTTTTATGTATCCTAGTCCTACGTCTTCTAATACTTGTAATTTATTTTTTATCTTTGGTACATTTGAGAAAAACTCTAGTGCTTCTGATACTCTCATATCTAGTACTTCGGCAATATTTTTTCCTTTATATTTTATGTTTAGGGTTTCTCTATTATACCTTGTACCATGACATACTTCACATGGTACATAAACATCTGGTAAAAAGTGCATTTCGATTTTTTTAACACCGTCTCCACGACATGCTTCACAACGCCCTCCCTTTACATTGAAAGAGAATCTATTCTTTTCAAAACCATACATTTTAGCTTCTTTTGTTGTTGTGAATAAAGTACGAATGTCATCAAATACTCCAGTATATGTAGCTGGGTTAGACCTTGGAGTTCTTCCTATTGGATTTTGAGAAATCGCAACCAATTTATCAATGTTATCTAAGCCCAAGATTTTCTTATGCTTTCCTGGTTTTTCTTTAGAACTATATAATTTAGAAGAAACTGCTTTACAAAGAATTTCATTTACTAAACTACTTTTTCCACTTCCTGATACTCCAGTTACGCAAGTAAATGTTCCAAGAGGAATATCCACATCAATATTTTTTAGGTTGTGTTCTTCTGCTCCTTTTATCTTTAGGAACTTCTTATTTCCTTTTCTTCTTATTTTTGGAACCTCGATACATTTCTTTCCACTCAAATATTGTCCTGTTAAGCTGTTTTCGTTTTTCATTACTTCTTCTGGAGTTCCAGCTGCTACTATTTTCCCACCGTGATCTCCTGCGCCTGGTCCGATATCCACTAGATAGTCACAAGCAAGCATTGTATCAGTATCATGCTCTACTACGATTAAAGTATTTCCTAAATCTCTCATCTCTAACATTGAATTAATTAGTTTTTCATTATCTCTTTGATGAAGACCGATACTTGGTTCGTCTAATACATATAGAACACCTGTTAAGTGTGAACCTATTTGTGTTGCTAATCGGATACGTTGTGCTTCTCCACCTGATAAAGTTCCTGCACTTCTGCTTAATGTTAAATATTCCAAACCTACATTTTTTAAGAAGTGTAGACGATCTTGTACTTCCTTAATAACAAGTTTAGCAATTTCTTTCTTCTCTTCTGATAATTCTAGATTATCAAAGAAAGGAATCAACTCTTTAATACTCATTTGTGTTACTTCATAAATATTTTTTCCATTTAGCTTTACTGATAAAACATCGTCTGTTAGTCTTGCTCCATGACAAGTTTCACAAGTATGCTCTACCATGTAGTTTTCTAGCCACTCTCTAATCCATGTAGAACTTGTTTCCATATATCTCCTTTCTAAGTTGTTAATAATACCTTCATAGAAATCTCTACTATTATATTTATTTCCACTCTTTGAAGAATATTGGAAATGAATTACTTCATCTGAACCGTAAAGAATTACGTTTTGTTGTTTTTTAGTTAGACTCTTCCATGGTTTTGTCATATCTATTTTATAATGTTTGCAAACGCATTCTAGTTTTTGATAATCTAGTCCTTCTGGGTCGTCTGTTAATGTTTTTATACATCCTGATGCAATAGATTTGTCTTTATCGGGAATAATTAAATCTGCATCAATTTGTAACTTTATTCCTAACCCCTTACAATCCGGACAAGCTCCATACGGAGCATTAAAACTAAATATTCTTGGTTCTAACTCTGGTAAAGAAAACTCACAGTAAGGGCAGGCAAATGATTCAGATAAAACGATTTCTTTTTTATTTTCTCCTAAAACATCTATTACTACTTTTCCTTCTGCTAATTTAGTCGCGGACTCGATTGCTTCGAACAGTCTTGATCTTATTCCTTCTTTAATAATTAGTCGATCTATTATTACGTCTATTTTGTGTTTTTTATTCTTATCTAATGTAATATCATCAGATAAATCCATCATCTCATCATCTACACGAACTCTAATATAACCTTCTTTGCGTAGACTTTCTAACAAATCTTTTTGAGTACCTTTTTCACCATGAACAACAGGAGCCATAATAATTATCTTAGTTCCTTCTTCGTATTCTAATACTTTATTTGTCATTTCTTCTACACTTTGACTTGATATTGGGATATTGTGATTTGGGCAATATGGAACTCCAACTCTTGCGAAAATTAGTCTTAGGTAATCATATATTTCTGTTACTGTTCCAACCGTTGATCTAGGATTGTTATTTGTTGTTTTTTGATCAATACTAATTGCAGGTGATAAGCCTTCAATACTATCTACATCTGGCTTCTCACTACCACCTAAGAATTGTCTAGCATAGGCTGATAAGCTTTCTACATATCTTCTTTGTCCTTCAGCGTAGATTGTGTCAAATGCAAGGCTACTTTTCCCGCTTCCTGATACTCCAGTCATAACAATAAGTTTATTCTTTGGTAACTCTATATTTACATTTTTTAAATTGTTTTCTCTTGCACCTTTTACAATAATTTTATCCATATACTTCACCTGCCACATATTATACCATATTTTTTTATTTTTTTTACTCAAGCTTTGCATTAATATTTTATAGCAAAAACATTTGTTCGTCAATCGAACAAAAAGAAAACAATTACTTTTATAATAACTGTTTCTTTTCTTAGCCAACTTTTTGTACATTAGTATTTTCTTCCATTTGTCCTATATTGCTTTCACTATTCATTAGCATATCACTTAGTTGACTATTTATATGTGATATACTAGATTCTTGTGAGAATCCCTGATTAATTTGATTTTTATTATTTGAATTTTTTCTATTTAGATAGCTTATTGTATATTTGGCTAGATAAGTTAAAACCTTGTTATCTGATTGTTGATATCTCATCATTTGTTTATTAATTAATTCCATATTTGGTCTTTCTATATTTTCTAACATTTCTACATAATAATATCCTATAAAAAAGTTATATAAGCTATCTACGTATGATTGGTCAAAATAATCATATCTTTTCCTTGCTGCTTCTAGTATTGTTGAAAATTTCATTAGTTGCTGGGAACATTCTATAAAATATCTATTATATACTCCGTTTAGACTTTCTTTTATATTACATCGTGAGCACGTTTCATTAAATGTATTTAAATCTGTCTTTTTTAAATCACGCATGGTTAGTGCATTATAGTGAGGAACTTGTACAAAATTTTCTATTAGATTATTTACTTGTCTAGCAGTATATTTTCCACTGTTTATAGCAGCTATTACTACTTGTTCTGGAATATTGTTTAAAATAAAATTACAAAATTCTCTTCCTGCAGGGGTTGGAGTAATTACATTGTTGAAAAGGTAGTCTATATTTATTTGTCCAGAAGTAGTCAGTATTGCTGCAAGATGAGGGTACTGTTGCAGACTCTCAGGATTTATTTTGATTGCTTCTAATAAGCGTTTTATATCATAATCAATATATCTATACAATCTTTGAGTAGTAGGATCTATTTTTACAGAAAAAGATCTTCTGCAATTTACGGCTTGCGCATTCTTAAAACATTTTGTCATTAATTCTTGTTTATCTTTTCCTTTATAATATTTCGATAGAAACTGTCTTGTTTTCTTCCATCCTCTTTCATCTGCATCAATTTCTATTTCGTCACTATCGTGGTTCCTTCCATAATCATCAAAAGTACTTCGTAGCATCAGATTTAATTCATAGGCTGCGCCTTCAAAGCTTTCTTCATTTTTTGTTTGTACTTCCTGTCTTTGATGGGATAATTCATGGTTCTCTACAAATAGTAAAAAGATTAAATCTTTTTCTTGATAAGTTCTTGAGCTGTTAGCAGAAGCAGAAGAATTCAATTTTATAGAATTAATGATATTATAGTCAAAACAAGTATATCCATATAGGCCCATGCTATGTGCCCAGTTGATTGGATTTCCTCGATCTTTTCCTCCAATAAATGTTCTAGCATTTTCTGTTCCTTCTTTATAAAAATGTGGTAAAAAGGAAAGAATGGCAGATACTATTGCTGGTGTTGATTTAATAGAATCTAGATGACTAAAGATATAATTTATATATGTTTCATATTTTCCACTTTTAAAGTCTTTGACATTATCTAGATAAATACTCACTAAGGATAACTCTTCTGATGTTACTATTGCATTTTCTTCTAACTTTTTGAAAATTCTATCATATATTCTTTGGTTATATTCACGATGACTTTTTAATACATTGTTGGGATATATTTTGTTTAATGTTTGTTCATCTAAATAATTAAAGACAATATTAATATTTGGCTCTATATATAATGCTGTTCCCATATATTTTTCTTTGTTTTGTTGCACAATTCTTTTCAAATATTGTGCATAATTTTTAAAATCTTCTGTTTCTATAAACCTTTTATCTTTGGCAATTCTCATCGCCACGTAATGATCTAGTGATTCTTTTAAAGCTAAATAAAAAACATCCGCATCCTTACTATATTTAGCTAGATATTCTTTTTCTAACATATTTAATAACTTAGGATTCTCTAATATCTCTCGATATCTTTTGTCACTTGGATAGCTTGCTCTAAAGCTATTGATATAACTCCAATTATACATGTACTATCACCCTACTTTTAGATAAGTATATCATATTGGTTTATTGCACTGAATAGTAATTATCGATTTTTCGATTTAAAAGTACAGGATTTGCATAACTCTTCACACGGTTTTCTATCCTGAAAAGATTTTTTTAGTTTTTTATATCTTTCCTTCTTTTGAATTTCTTCTATTGATTCATTAAATATATTTCCTAAATTAATAATACCATCACTATCAAGACAACATGGTACTACTGTTCCATCTGTTAAAATTGCAAGTTGTGTTTTTAATGCATGACAATATCCACAGCTTTTGTGACTTGTAATTTCTGGCCATTTGAACTCATTATCTTTATCCACATATATTGTGGAAGAAATTTTTACGTTATTTTCTGTTTTTAATTTTTCCACTGTTTCTGTGGATAAATTATAATACATTTTTAGTTTTTCCACTATTTTTGTGGACTTTTCATCTAATTTATTATCTTTTAATGTCCATAACCTGTAAATAATCACAGTATCTGGGGATAATTTTTCTACATTTTTGAATATTTCTTCTTCATAGTTTGGAATATTTTGTTCACAATGTAGTGAAAAATTTATCTTATGTAAGGATTTACAGTCTTTTAGTTTTTCTACTAACTTGGGAAATAGAATTCCGTTTGTTGTTAGATTTACATTTAAATTGTATTTTTCTGCCAGATTTAAAAAATCAATTATTTGGGGATGAAGTAACGGTTCACCTTTGACATGAAGATAGATAACTTTTGTAACTTTTGATACTTCTTTTAGAATATGTTCAAACTCTTCTTCTGCTATAAATCGTTTTTCTTTTTTCACAGGGGAACAAAAAGAGCAATTTAAGTTACAACAATTTGTTATTTCAATATAGATTTTTTTATACTTATCCATTTTTCTTTTGTCCTTTTTTCTTTCCATATGGTCTAGCTTGTGTTCCTTCTCGACCATCATAAAAATCTAGATAATCATATACTGCCCACAGATATTCTTTCTTCCCATTCTGTTCTACTTGCGCTGTATAAAATCCGTTTGGTGCTAGATAGATTCTGGTTGCGAAAGGAGTATCATAATCTAAGTACGTACTAATGACGTCACAAAGTCTATCTGATTTGATTCCATTCATAATAAAATGAACTCTTGGTGGTACATTTTCATCACATTTTAAAATTTCTTTTAGATCTTCACTTGTATATAATTTATCTTTTCTCTCTTCGTATTTTTCTGTATTTCTAGAGGTAAATATTTCTAAATCATCTTTATTAAAAAACACCTTTAATTCAGAATCTTTTTGAGCAAGATTTTCTAATATTTTTAATGTTACATAGTGATCTAGGACTTTTAATTCTTCTTGTTTTATTAATTGGTAATCTTTTTTATCACCTACAAGATATTTATTTGCTTGATTCCAAGAAATTGGTGAGACTTTAGTCCAATACTCTTCTGGATCAAAATCTAGCAATATATCTTCTGGATAATCTCTTTCAATAAATTTTGCTAGCAATTTTAAATCGTGTTCTGTTTGTCGGTGAAATATTTCATGCACTTTTTGTTTATTTCTTAATTCTCTTAATAATATATTATTATTCATATTAATTTCCTGCTTTCATTTCAAACAATATATCACGTAATTCCATAGCACGTTCGAAGTCTAAGGCTTTTGCTGCTTCTCTCATTTCTTGTTCTATTGCATCTACTGTCTTTGCGAATTCTTTCTTGGTCATCTTCTTTGGTTTTTCTGCAGCTTTTTCATCCACGTTACTAATTACTTCTCTAATTTCCTTATTAATTGTTTGAGGAATAATTCCATGTTTCTCATTATACTCTTCTTGAATCTTTCTACGTCTTGCAGTTTCTTCTATTGTCTCTTTCATAGAGTCTGTAATTTTATCTCCATACATAATGACATGGCCATTTGCATTTCTTGCACAACGTCCTACTGTTTGAATTAAACTTCTAGTACTACGTAAGAATCCTTCTTTATCTGCATCTAATATCGCAATAAGTGATACTTCGGGAATATCAATACCTTCACGCAACAAGTTAATTCCTACTACTACATCATACTTTCCAACACGTAGGTCATGAATAATTTGTAGTCTTTCTAACGTTTTAATTTCCGAATGAAGATATGCTACTTTGATATCTAGTTCCTTTAGGTAATTTGTTAGTTCTTCTGACATACGAATAGTTAATGTTGTGACTAAGACTCTTTCATTCTTTTCAATTCTATCTTTAATTTCTCCTACTAAGTCATCAATTTGTCCTTCTGTTTTTCTTACTTCAATTGTTGGATCTAGTAGTCCTGTCGGACGAATAATTTGTTCTACAAATTTCCCTCCTGTATGTTCTAATTCTAAATCTCCAGGAGTAGCAGACACATAAATAGCTTGATTAATCTTTTTCTCAAATTCATCATATTTTAACGGTCTGTTATCAAGTGCACTTGGAAGACGGAATCCATACTCTACAAGATTCATCTTTCTAGCTCTATCTCCATTATACATTCCTCTAACCTGTGGTAGGGTAACATGAGATTCATCTACTACTAATAAATAATCTTTTGGAAAGAAATCCATTAATGTCGTTGGAGTCTCTCCTTTTTTTCTACCAGCCATTGGTGCTGAATAGTTTTCAATGCCAGAACAGAAACCTGTTTCTTCTAACATTTCAATATCATAATTTGTTCTTTGTTCTAGGCGTTCTGCTGCTAATAGTTTATTATTTTCCTTTAATTCTTGTAATCTATCTTTTAACTCTTCTTTAATACGTACAATAGCAGCTTTTAACTTATCATCACTAACTACGAAGTGGCTCGCAGGAAAAAGACTAACATTCTTTTTGTTAGAAATGATTGCTCCTGTTAGAGTGTCGATTTCACTAATTCTATCAATTTCATTACCAAAGAATTCTACTCGATATCCTGTTGTATTTTGGTAAGCAGGAATGATTTCAACAATATCTCCACGTACTCTAAAAGTACCACGTTTAAAATCTAAGTCATTTCTTTCATACATCATTTCTACTAACTTTGTTAATATTTCATTTCTTTCAACTTCTTCTCCAACAGATAGAGTTAGCATTTTATTTCTATATTCTTCTACTTCTCCAATACCATAGATACAAGAAACACTAGCCACAACGATAACATCATCTCTAGATAATAAACTACTAGTTGCTGCATGGCGCAATTCATCGATTTCGTCATTAATAGATGAATCTTTTTCGATATATGTATCTGTTGATGGAACATATGCTTCTGGTTGATAATAATCATAGTATGATACAAAGTACTCAACTCTATTTTCAGGAAATAATTCTTTTAGTTCTGAATAAAGCTGGCCTGCTAAAGTCTTGTTGTGAGCAAGTACTAATGTTGGTTTATTTACTTCTTTGATTACATTCGCAATTGTAAATGTCTTTCCTGTACCGGTTGCACCTAAAAGAACTTGTTCTTTTTTTCCTTCTTTAATACCTTCTACTAGCTCTTTTATAGCTTCTGGTTGATCTCCGGAAGGCTTAAATTTTGATACTAATTTAAACATATTTTTCCCTCCTTTTTTATATCGACCGAATAATATATTTGTTTATATCTCTCGGAAATATTCTAGCATTTATTACATAATAAAACAAGAAAGCTCTTGTCATTTCTTGTTTTACTTTTATTTTGCTCCTGTTCTTATTTTTATTAGTTCTTTTTCCATTTGCTTAAACTGACTTCTAGGAAAAGTAAGCTTATTTAATGGTTCACTTAAATTTGGTATTCTATGTTGCCTTGCCCAGGGATTATGTTCTAGGTATTGGTCTCTTAATAATCTTTGAACTTTTAAGTTTAAATAATCATTTCTAGTATTTATTGACATGCAAGCACTTTCTATATCCATATCAAAATATACAGTTATATCTTCTGGAAGATATGGATTGCTGGTCTCTAAATGCAGATAACTACTACTTGGCGTTTTCATCCCTTGTAAATAAAACATTCCATTATCATTATAAATAGGATGATACCATAATAACTCTCTATTTTCTTTTAAGATTTCTCTTATCTCTTTTAATGTTATTAATTGATTCTTACTTTTACTTTCCGCTGTTAGTGTTTGCTCTATTCTTTTATACATCTGTTCTGCTAGAGAAGAATATCTATAATCCTTATTCATAATATCGTTCCTTTCTTTCGGCTTTTTATTTTAACATTTTATGACTAACAAAGCAAGAAAGTATTATAGTTTATACAATTATAAAAACGCTTTACTTTTTTCTGTTTTTTATCTATAATGGAAGAACACGCAAGGAGGCGAATCATGAGACAAAATCATTCTAATTTAATTCAAGGTAGCTATGATTTATTACTATTAGATGAGGATGTTCCTAAAGAGTATTTTACTTCTAACACATCTGTTTATGCTAAAGCGGTGGAATTTGTCCCTGAGTTAAATAGAATAGAAATGGAACTATACTTAAAAAACAAAAAGTCTTCAGGTCAGCAAATGCTATATGTATCTCTTAACCCATTGCGATTAGCAATTGCTAATGAATACTCTGTAGATACTTGTTTTTTAAATAATGGTATCAATGATATTATGGATTTTGATAAAAGCTATGAGATTCCATATACTAAAGTATTAACATTAGAACATTCTGCTGAAAAACACTCTACCGAAAATAAGTAGAGTGTTTTTTATTTTATTATTTTTTATTTCGATTAGTTTTTTTTTGCTTATAGAAAGTTAGGGCTGTTTTTTTTACTATTCCTTGCAGGCATTCTGGAGTATAGCTTTTTAATAAGAAAAGACTATTAAACAATCTTGGATTTGTGGATAAAAGTTTTTTCATTGAATCCAACTCTTGTAGTTCAAACTCAGGATTTACTTTATATAAATATCTTCTAAATATATCATTATATGGGTTAACTTCATTATCTGTCCATGGTTTTATTCCTAATAGTCCATAACTATGTAATATTTTAGGGGCTTTTTTTGCAGCTATTATTTCTGCTGTATCTCTTTTTATTTTTTTACAATACAAATCAAGTGTTACTCCATTCATCATACTAACTGATGGTGGTAGATTATAACTCATTGGCATCTCTTCTATTTCTTTTCCTAATACATAATTTAATATATCCTGATCTGGATAAGTTAACTTTTTCGTTGGATTATCTCGAACAAATTTTATTATTTTTTCTTCACAGTTCTCTTTTTTCCACCAATTTGTGTTGATTTTCAATACCCCAGAATTAAAATATCTCGCCACTCCAAGTTGATCCAGATAGGAAGGTGCAGCATTGTCTAATACTGCATGAATTTTACTATTATATCTATTTAATTCTGCTAAATTATCAACTACTATAGTATCCGAATCTAAATATAGCAATTCCTCTATTTCATCTATTTGATCCCCTAATACTTTTTGAAAAAAAAGTCTAGCGTTAGCAGCCTGTGTATTTTGCCAACCTGGTATTCCATATTTTTCTAAATGAAAACTTTCTATTGGATAGATTGATAAATGGACATTAGGATATTCTTTGACTATTTTTTCTATTAGAGCATAATCTTGTACGTTCAAATTTTCTGTCATAAAATAAATATCTAATTTTTTTCCGTTTACATTTTCTATTAATGAAAGCATCGAAGCTAATGTTATTGTTAAATAATCTTTATTTGTTGCGTATAATATTCCTGTATTTTTCATATATTCACCTGTCACATTATACTAACTAATTTTTTTTCGTTCGTCAACTAAATGTCTATATTTCGACATTTTTTCTGGAAATTAGTGATACAATAAGGAAAAGATGGTGGAAAAAATGGATAAGTCACAGTATTTACAAATCGCTAAAAAAATAAATTTAGCTAATTTTGATGATTTTATGGATCATTATCATTTAACACAAGGACAATTACTTGGTATAATTGATAGTGCTCTTCATACTAATATTTCTTTATTGCAGGCTACTTCTTTAAAAAAGATTTTGCAGAAAAAACAGTCATTATTTCAACTTACTGATACTAAAGTTGGAATTGTTTCGGATATTCATATTGGTCATTCACAAATGAATTGGGATTATGTTTATCGTGCTTATGACTTTTTTGCTGAAAATGATATTTTTACAGTTTTTAATCTTGGAGATTTATTTCATGGGTTTTATTATAAAAGTAAGAATAATCCTAATCGTTCTGTTTTTGAATGTTATAGTCAATTAGTTGATTTTGAAACACATTATCCTGCTGGGTTTACTACGTTTTTAATACATGGTAATCATGAAAAAAGATTTGAAGAGGTTGGCATGGATTTATGGGAACATATTCCAGCAAGAAGAGATGATGTTTTTTCTATTGGTGAAGGAAGGTGTTGTGTTACTTTAGGTAAGTCTATTTTATCTTTAAATCATCCTACTTTAACAAAAGATTTTATTCCACCAGATAATAATGTACTTTTATCACTAGCAGGACATGGACATGCTTTTTATAAAAATAAAAATCATCTTTCTGTTACCACTTGTAGTGATTTTGCTTTAGAAAAAAATTCATATGGGTTAGCAGTTCCTGGTTTTGCTATTTTAGAAGATAACGGAAAGCAGTTAAATTTTAAGGGATATTCTTTAGAGGAGAAAGAGCCTCGGGAAGTTCTACAGTATAGTTTTGTTAAAAAAAGATAAAGTCTACACTGGAGTTGTCAACAAAAAGTAGACAGTAAAAAGATTTTATTTAAACCCTAGTTGA